>WBZS01000072.1_pt1 | contig 197490 bp, 178 predicted proteins | sample 5204201 | NCBI WGS metagenome assembly WBZS01 (sample SAMN12344357, study PRJNA552823) | activated sludge metagenome | biome: Activated sludge suspended growth; feature: Nitrification reactor; material: Wastewater; isolation source: activated sludge from nitrification reactor of wastewater... | reverse complement strand
CGACAACGCAACCGACCCGGCCGGCTTGACCCAGACCACCCCAACAGCCATCCTCAATAACGCGCCACGGTGGTCCCATCCCCCTGGCAATCAGGTGGTCCCATCCCCGTGGCAAGCGACACCGGCCGAGCAAAGGCTGCCGACTGCGTACCGACATTGCCTAGCAAACGAATGAGAACGATGCTTCACCGAGTGGAAAGCGGATCACGCCCGGGCATCCCGATGATCACCAGCGACGAAACAAGACACAAGAAGCATGAGCAAAGATGAGGACAACCCGACGGTAGTGTTGCGACCATGTGGAGCTCGGTACTGGTGCTTGCGCTGGTCACCGTGCTTGACCCGCCAAGACTCCTAGCCGTCTTCCTGGTCACGTCTCGACCGCGGCCCGGAAAGAATCTGCTCTTCTACTATCTCGGCTGCCTTGTACTGAATTTCTGGTTCCTCTTGGTGCCGCTGGCGGTGCTGTACTTCGTGCCGACGCTCGGGACGTTGCTCCAGCGGTATGCTGCGCCACCAGCGGCCGATTCGGGCTCGACGCTCCAACCGATTCCGCTGGCGCTCGGCGTTTTGTCACTCTTGATTGCTGCGCGGCTGGCCATGCGTTTACGTGTGCGTCGGAAGACATCAGACGCGTCGCCGCTTGATGCCGACTCAGCGACCAACGGCGAAAGTCCCACCGAAGCGACCAAACCCAACCCGATTTCGACGGCGATATCACGGCTGTCAACGGTCGAAGAGGGCTCCCAAGGCTTGGCAGCGGCAATCCGCCGCTCGGTGGGCCGCGTTTACGGCGCGTGGAAGGAAGGCTCGGTTTGGATCTCGCTGTTCATGGGCCTGACCTACTCCCCGCTGCAGGCCACAGCGGCACTCGCTGTCATCGCGACCTCAGGCGCGCCGATCCTCGCCCAGCTAAGCGCAGCCGTTTCATTCGTCGCCATCATGCTCGCAGTCGTTGAGCTCATCCTACTGGGCTATCTGATCTCCCACGCCAAGACCGAGGCGGTCCTGCGGTCGGCACACGGCTGGACCGAAGTTCACAACCTTGAGGTTTTCGCAACCATCTCTGCCGTCGGTGGGGTTTTCTTGGTGGCTACCGGCCTCGGCGTATTCTGAACTGATTCGGTTCGCGGAGCCTTCTCGGAGTCGGCAGCACCAATTCGAGATCAAGCAACCTTATTCGGCACACCGATTAAATGCTCCGGCAAACACTGTGCAATACTCCTTCCGTGAACGCACCGGCGATCGAGGTTGCCAACCTCACAAAGACTTTTGCAGGGAGCACGCCTGCGCTCGCGGGCGTCAGCTTCTCGGTCGAAGCCGGTACCGTGTTCTGCTTGCTCGGTCCGAATGGCGCCGGCAAGACGACGACCATCAACATCCTGTCCACGCTGATCCGACCGACTTCGGGCAGTGCCACGGTCAACGGATTTGACGTCGTCCGCCGGCCCGCCCAAGTGCGTTCCAGCATCGGGATGGTTGGGCAATTCCATGCGGTGGATCCCCTGATGAACGGCCGCGAGAACTTAGTACTGTTCGGCCGGCTTCGCGGCCTGCGCCGGCGGCAGGCCAAAATTCGCGCTGACGAACTCCTCGAACAGTTCAGCCTTGTAGACGCTGCAGACCGCCGGTTAACGACCTACTCCGGTGGCATGTTGCGGCGGATCGATCTCGCGTGCGCCCTCGTGGTGCCGCCGAAGGTCCTGATCCTCGACGAACCGACTACGGGGCTAGACCCCCGAAGTCGCCGTGACGTGTGGTCGTTGGTGAGCTCTTTAGGCGCGCAGGGCATCACCGTGCTGCTGACCACTCAATATCTCGAAGAAGCTGACCTACTCAGCGACTCCATCGTCGTCATCGACCGTGGCGGTGTCATCGCCAGCGGAACTGCCGAGGACCTCAAGCGGAGGTTCGGCACCAGCCACTGTCAGGTGACGCCGGCTAACCCGGCCGACCTTGCCCGGGTGGCGGAATCGCTCGCTGGCCTTGCCGGCATGGATATCGACTCTGACACCGGTTCGATTTCGGTGCTCGCACCCGACGGGGTGGCAACGCTCAGCGAGGTGTTCCGTCGGGTCGATGCGATTAGCGTCGAACTCGCCGACATCTCGCTGCGCAAACCCTCTCTCGATGAGGCTTTCCTGCACCTCACCGAACGGACTGCAGCCCCATCATGAGTGGTCTGGCAGCCCTCACCGAACGCTCTCTGATGGATGCGGTGCGCGACGGTGGCTTGATCTTTGAATTGGTGTCACCCGTTGCGTACTTGGCAGGCTTGACCGTGGCGCTGAGCGGCTTGGTCGACACGGGTTCTGTGAGTTATGCCCAGTATTTGGTGCCCGCGGTGGTCGTCCAATCGATGATCTTCGTCGCGTTGTTCACGGCAGACAGGGCGGCCCGCGACCACCAGTTTGGACTTGGCAAAGTATTGCGAGCACTACCGATCGCTGCGGTGGCCCCGGTCGCCGGCCGCATGGCTGCCACCCTGATGCGGGGCGCGCTCGTTTTGCTGGTCGCGGTTCTCGCAGGATACGCATTCGGATTTCGCATGTCGGGCGGACCAGGCTATGGAGTCGCCTTCGTACTCATGGCGCTGTTCCTGTGTTCGGCAGTGGCGCTGTTCGCCGATGCGGTGGGTTCGAGTACCAACAGTGCTCAAGGGGCAACCCACTTGCTTTTCGTCCCCCAGCTGATGCTCTTCTTCCTGTCCACGGGAATCGCCCCTGAGGAGACGTTTCCGGGTTGGTTGCGGCCATTTGTCCGCAACCAACCCGTGTCACTGGTCGTCGAGACATTGCGCGGCCTTGCGACTGGTCACGTGGCCGCTGGCAATTTGGCAGCCAGCCTCGCCTGGTGTTCGGGCATGATGCTCGTCTTCGGCGCGATCACGCTGCGGATGCAGAGGCGAAGGTGATGTCGATCAGGGCAGACGGCTCCCTACTAACCCACAGTTGGGTACAAGCCGCCAGACTCCTCATGCGGTGGCGGCGCGATCCTGCGGTGATGATCGGCTCGATACTGCTGCCGATCTGTCTGATGCTCATCTATCAGGTGGTTCTGGGCGAGCAAGTCCGCAAGGTGACCGGTGTGGAAAGCGTATACAGCCTGGTCCCACTGTGCGCGGTGCTGTCAGCTCTGTTTGGCGCCCTCGGCGATTCTGTCGGGATACAAGTAGATCGTCAGACCCGGATGATCAGCCGAATGTGGGTAATGCCGGTACACCGTGCAAGCGTACCTATCGGATTTCTGATCGCCGAGGCCGTGCGCGCACTGTTCGGCACGACACTGATAACCGCCATCGGTGTGGCCTTCGGGCTCCGCTTCACGCACGGCTGGCCTACCGTCCTGATCTACGTCCTCATCCCGTCGATCTTGGTAATCGGTTACTCTGCGCTCATCTTGGCCTTGGCCACGCGCACCAATGGCCGCGGTTTCATGAGCTGGCTCGTAGGAGTGACGATTTCGCTTGCCTTTGTCAATCCAGGTACCACGCCGATCGGCTTGTTTCCCGGCTGGTTGCAACCGTTGGTCCGCGTGCAACCGATGTCGCCACCCATCGAGACGATGTGGGCACTCGCGCACGGGGGCCCGCTCAGGTGGCCTGTCTTGCTGACACTCCTATGGGCCGCCGTACAGTTGGCGGTTTTCCTGCCAATCGCTATGCGCGGCTACCGGCGCGTCGCTGAGTCCGGCGTGTAAGGGTTCTGCGGTGCCTCGACGCGCTCACGACGTGCAACAGCGAAGACGTGACCATCGGGCGTTGCCTGCGGCACCTCGGGGCGGCATGCCGGTTATCTTGCGAATAGTCGCTCTCAATGAGTACACCAATTTAGGTGCTCTCTCAAACGAGGTGACCACCACCCGGTCGCCCGAAGATGCGCTGGGGACCATGCCCAATTTCGGGCTCATCGGCGTAAGTCCACCACGACCCGAAAGACCACGTCTGCGATGAAGTTTGCCCTCGCCAGCCATGGAACTCGTGGCGATATCGAGCCGTGCACGGCTGTCGGCCGGGAGTTGGTAGCGCGAGGGCACGAGGTATGTCTGGCAGTCCCACCCAACCTGGTGAGCCTCGTCGAGTCGGGGGGGCTTACCGCAGTTGCCTACGGCCGTGATCAGCAGGAGGGCTTCTGGGCCGAGGACTTTGCCCGCCAGTTTTGGAAGATCCGCGAAAAGATCGACCTATGGCGGGAAGCCCAAGACCTTCTCGCCCAATCCTGGGCGGAGATGAGCAAGACCGTCGTGGCGCTGGCAGACGGAGCCGATCTGCTGCTCAGCGGACCGGGTTTCCCAGCCATCCCGGCCAACGTCGCTGAGTATCTGCAGATTCCGTTCGCCACACTGCAGTACTTCCCGATGCTGCCCAACGGCGCGCTGCATCCGGCACTTCCGGCAGCGGTCGTTCGGTCGGTCATGAAGACGCTTGACCGGCTGCAGTGGCGGGTGACCAAGAAAGCCGAGGATGCCCAGCGCCGCGAGCTCGGCCTTCCCCGAGCGACGAGCCCAGCCCCGCGGCGGATCACCGCAAGCGGAGCACTGGAGATCCAGGCGTACGAGCAGTTGTGCTTCCCCGGCCTAGCGAGCGAATGGAAGGAATGGGAGCTTCAGCGACCTTTTGTCGGCACCCTGACGATGGAGCTGATGACAGACGCCGACGAGCAGGTCGCGTCCTGGATAGCGGCCGGGACCCCGCCGATCTGTTTCGGATTCGGTAGCACAGCGGTCAAATCTCCGGCCGACACGGTTGCCATGATCAGCGCCGCCTGCGGCGAACTCGGCGAGCGGGCTTTGATCTGTTCGGGCTGGAGCGACTTCAGCGACGTCACCCCCACCGACCACGTGAAGGTCGTCGGCCCCGTCAACTACGCGACGATATTTCCCTCCTGTCGCGCGGTGGTGCACCACAGCGGCGCGGGAACCACAGCGGCCGGCCTTCGAGCCGGAGTTCCCACATTGAGCCTCTGGAGCACCGGTGACCAGCGCATCTGGGCAACCCAGGTGAAACGGCTGAAAGTGGGCACGGCCCGGCCCTTCACAGCAACCGACCGTGACACGCTGATCGAAGATCTCCGTCTCATCCTGTCACCGGAATACGTGGCGCGCGCCCGCGACATCGCCACCCAGATGACCAAACCCGCCGAGAGCATCGCCAAGACCGCCGAACTTCTGGAGACGTTCGCGCTCCAGCGGCGTTCTGCCTGATCACAACTAAGTAGTCGCCGCCGGACTCGCGAAATCAAGATCCCGCCTGCACTCGGGATCCAACGAACCGAGAATAATGATGGACACGGCTTGGACGCGGCCCGGCGGACCACAATGAAAGGCGCGAGTTCGTGAAGACGTTTGCCCTGGCCTGCTATGGGTCTCGCGGCGATGTCGAACCATCCATCGCGGTCGGTCGCGAGCTGCACCGCCGGGGCCACGACGTCCGCATCGCCGTTCAGCCAGCGCTGGTGGAGTTCGCCGAGTCGGCCGGCCTTCAGGCGATCGCTTACGGGCCACAACTGGAGGACTTTTACAACGAGGACTTCTTGCGGAGCTTCTGGGTTCAGGTGGTGCGCAACCCCACAGGGGCCTTACGCCAACTGTGGGCGCCGATCATCCGGTACTGGCCGGAGACCAACAGAACCTTGCGGGCCCTCGCCGACGGTGCGGACCTGCTCTCCACCGGGTTGAACTTCGAGCAGGCCGCGGCCAACGTCGCCGAGCACTACCACATCCCGCTGGTCTCGCTGCATCACTTCCCGATGCGGCCCAACAGCGAGGTCGTTCCGACGCTGCCTCCACCGCTCGTCAGGTCAACCGGGAAAGTTCTCGAGTGGCTGTTCTGGCGCGCCACGAAAACGGTCGAGAACGAACAACGCGCTGGACTGGGCTTACCGAAGGCGACAGTTTCCTCACCACGTCGGATCGCCGATCGTGGATCACTCGAGATTCAGGCCTATGACGCCATCTGTTTTCCCGGCCTGAAGGAGGAATGGTCGAGGTGGGCCGCCCAGCGTCCCTTCGTCGGAGCCCTGACGATGGAACTGAGCACGGGGGCCGACGAGGAGGTCGAGGCGTGGATTGCCACCGGCCCGGCGCCGATCTGCTTCGCGACGGGCAGCATACCGGTGGAGTCCCCGTCGGCCACCGTCGAGATGATTTCCGCAGCCTGCGCAGGCCTGGGCGAGCGGGGCCTGCTGTGCGCTGGCGGGACTGACTTCGGCGGGGTGACGATTCCTGACCACCTCAAAATCGTGGGCGCGGTCAACTACGCCAAGGTCTTCGCAGCATCAAAAGCTGTCGTCCATCATGGCGGTTCCGGCACCACCGCCTCCAGCCTGCGCGCAGGGGTGCCCACATTGATCCTGTGGAACTCCGCGGATCAGCCCTATTGGGGAAACCAGCTCAGCCAGCTGAAGATCGGGGGTGCGCGCCGCTTTTCGAAGACGACCAGCAAAACCCTGGTGGCGGACCTACGCCGGATTCTCGCGCCGGACTACGGCAGCCGAGCCCGCGAATTCGCCACCAGGATGACCCCACCCCGCGAAAGCATTGCCAAGGCCGCCGACCTCTTCGAATCCGCTGCCAAGGCGCAAAGCCCGATGACACGCTGATGTCAGGCGTTCAGAGCCCGCACACGGCTTGACGAACGACCCCAGCAAACCCCCGGAGTCGTCGTGCATGATCCGCACGGCTACACTTGGCTCCGCCATTGTTGCCAGCTTTGTGATCCGATAGGGGCCCGTGTTGACCGTGACCGACAGCGACGTCCGATCTCTTTACCTCGATCAAATTCGCCGCGACCTCACCAGATACGGTATGGACCAGCTCGTCCCCGTGGGATGGCCGTTGAAGATGCGTGCCAGTCTGAACTGGTTGGTGGGCATCCCGATGCTGAGAACACGCAAGTTCATGCTCGTGCGCAAGCTACCTTTCGATCAGCGGGCACGCGACTTGGGCCAAGATTGGCCGGCCGACGCCGAAACGATGATCGGGATGCAGCGCCTCACCAGCCTGCAGCATTGCGTTGAGACGGTCCTGACCGAGAACATTCCCGGCGACCTGGTGGAATGCGGAGTCTGGCGCGGAGGGGCCGCCATCATGATGCGCGCGGTTCTCGCCGCCTACGGTGACGAGACGCGGTCGGTATGGCTGGCCGATTCATTCGAAGGGGTGCCACCCCCGGACAGCGCGAACTACAAAGCCGACAAGGTGCCGTGGTACGGGATGGGACTGCATCAAGCAGCCCCCATCCTGGCGGTGACCCAAGAGGAGGTCCGGGCCAATTTCGAGCGCTACGGACTGCTGGACGAGCAGGTGCGCTTCCTGCCCGGCTGGTTCAAAGACACGCTGAAAGATGCTCCGATCGAAAACATCGCCGTCCTGAGGCTGGACGGCGATCTCTACGAGTCGACCATCCAGGCACTCGACGCCCTTTATCCGCGCCTGTCTCCGGGCGGGTTCTGCATCATTGATGACTACAATCTGGAGGGATGTCGCAAGGCTGTCGCGGACTACCGCACGACGCACGGCATTGCCGCCGATATCGTCGACATCGACGGGACGGGTGTGCTCTGGCGAAAGTAGTGGTCTAGCTTCGCTCGAATCCTCCTTTAGCGCGATCGGACGTGTGCTGAACATGAACGGCCGCACCTCGGCGCGGGGAATCAGACCGCGGGCATCCCACTTTGAAGGACGCGAATCTGCAATGAGGTTTGTGCTATCGAGCTACGGTACGCGAGGCGACATCGAACCCTCGGTAGTGGTCGGCCGTGAACTGGTTCGCCGCGGACACGAAGTCCAGATCGCAGTTCCCCCCGACCTCGTTGACTTCGCCCAAGCCGCTGGGCTTTCGACGGTTCCTTTCGGGCTTGACACCCGAACGTGGCTGGACCTGTATCGCAATCTGTGGACATCCCTCCTCGGACGCTTCTGGAGAGTCAGGGAACTTCGCAGATTGTGGCGGGAGATGTGGGAACTCAGCGATCAGAATTGGATGGACATCAGCACGACGCTGATGTCACTGGTTGGCGGGGCCGATGTGCTCTTCACCGGGCAAAGTTACGAGGGGTCGGCCGCCAACGTCGCCGAGTACTTCGACGTCCCCTTTGTGACGCTTCATCATGCCCCGCAACGGGCGAACAGTAAGACCGTCTCGATTCTGCCTGCACCCATGGCCCGACTGTCGATGGCCATGTTCGATTGGCTGGCTTGGGGTCTGAACAAGAAGGTCGAGGATGCTCAGCGACGAGCAATCGGGCTCCCCAAGGCAAAAGCCCATCCGGTACGACGGATGACGGACCTTGGCACTTTGGAGATTCAGGCATACGACGAGGCTTGCTTTCCTGGGCTTGCCGCCGAGTGGGCGGAGTGGAACGGCTTACGGCCGTTCGTCGGCGCGTTGACTATGGAGTTGACCGCAGAAGCCGACGATGAGGTGATGGCGTGGATCGGTGACGGACCGCCGCCCATCTTCTTCGGATTCGGAAGCATGCCGGTGGAGTCCCCTGCCGCTGCGATCGCGATGATCGCGGAGTCGTGTGCCGAGTTGGGCAAGCGCGCGTTGATCGGTGCGGGCTGGAGCGATTTCAGCGATGTGCCCCACTTCGACCACGTCAGAGTGGTCGGTTCGGTGAACTATGCGAGCGTTTTTCCCGCCTGCTGCGCGGTTGTCCATCACGGGGGGTCAGGAACGACCGCTGCAAGTCTGCGCGCCGGCGTACCTACGTTGATCCTGTCGATGGACGTCAACCAGAAGTTGTGGGGCGCGCAGTTGAAACGATTGAAGGTCGGGACAACGCGACCGTTCGCAAAGACGGGCCGGCAGACGCTCATCGGCGACCTGCGTCGCATCCTCGAGCCCGGCTACGCGACGCGCGCCCGCGAGCTTGCCGCACGGATGACCCCGCCCGCTCAATCCGTCGTCAAAGCCGCCGACGCCATGGAAAGCTTTGCCCGCTCGAGGCACCGTGCCTGATTGCCGAAGCCCGATTTCGTCAGTACCGGCGCCCCCACGTAGTCTGTAGCAAACCTGACCGAGGAGTTCCTGACCCCACGTGGTCTACGCGATCACGGCTGTTCACTGCTAGGATCGTCCAGATAACCAGAATTGAGGAGACATGGCTGGAGCAACAGCTGAAGATCAGCGGCAAATTCATAGAACGATCCGACGTCATACGGCCCTGTACCTGTGGTGGCTTATGAAATCGCGGCCTTCCGTCGCTTTTCACTTCATTGCAGACAGTTTGCGCTATCGCCATGGAGTGCCGGCCGACGCGGAACAGAACGTTGCCGAAGTTCGTGCCGAGTTTGAAAAGCAGGCAGCGCTGGGTCAATTCAAGGAACTATGGTTCGACATGAATATAGCGCCGTGGTGCGTTACGCTGTCGAAAGTGTTCAGGCGTTCGGACCCACTGCGTATCCTTGAAATCGGATCCTGGGAAGGGCGTTCGTCGCTCTTTTTGCTCACCTATTTTCCGCAGGCCCATTTGACTGCAGTGGATACCTGGGCTGGCACTGACCAGTACGAGTACAACGCCACGGAGCAGTTATCAGACTTGGAACGCCGTTTCGACCAGAACCTCAACTCGTGCGCAGCCCGTCTGACCAAGCGGAAGGGTTCGTCGCTGTCCGTTGTGCCCCAGTTGATTGAAGAAGGTCAGCAATTTGATCTGATCTATGTCGACGGTTCACACTTCGCTGACGACGCCTTCACAGATGCGATAAATTCCTGGCGCCTCTTGAAAGAAGGTGGCGTGATGATCTTCGATGACGTGATGTGGCCCTGCTTCCCTCGCACGCGAGCCAATACCGCCTGGGCAATTAACATGTTCCTGACCTACCACGCGCGCGAATACAAAGTGCTGCACGCCCACTACCAGTTCATCCTTCAGAAGACGAAGGCATTCACCGACAAGCCGGCGGACTGGCGCACCACGTTCGCCCCCCCTGTCAGCGACGGCGCCGTCGCCACTCAGGGCGGCTAGCAACGCCCGGATTGGTCGTGTCGGGGTGAGCGGGTGACGAGTCGCGACACCCCGGCTCCCCCGGGGCGTGGGGCTGTTTCGACTGGGGTGGCCCAAAAGCATCGAGTGAGGGATTCCATTGGCTAACGGCGAAATCGATGAGGCCGAGGCGGAACGGGTTTTCTGGGACGCCATCGTCGTGGGCACCGGCATGGGAGGCGGAACGCTTGGCTACTCGCTGGCCCGGTCTGGTCGCAGGGTGCTCTTCATTGAACAGGGCCGCTCAACTCTGCCCGGGGTTCCAGGCACGATTCGGGCCGCGATGCCGGAACTGGCGGAACCGCTCGCGTGCCGTTCCGTGGAGGGCTACCAGGATGCACTAGCCCGAGCCGGACGGTCAACCGATGAGATCGAGGACATCAGCGGACGCAAGCCGCGGCTCTATCAGGGCTTACTCGGCAGCGGCACCGGCGGGTCATCGTCCCTATACGGCATGGTTTGTGAACGGTTCTTCGCTGGCGACTTCACACCGCGGCAGTACTTCCATAACCCCGGCGATTCGACCGTGCCGGAGGCGTGGCCCGTCACCTATGACGAGATGCGACCGTGGTATAAAGCGGCGGAGAAGTTGTACGGAGTTCGCGGCCAGCCTGATCCGCTTCGTCCCGAGGCGGCCGAGGCCCCACTACCCGCCGCGCCGCCGTTCTCGACCGCTAATCAAGTACTCGTCGACTACTTGCGGGGTCGCGGACTACATCCCTACCACCTCCCGATGGCCTGTGACTACATCGACGGTTGCGCAACGTGTCAGAGCTACTTGTGCGGCCAACAGTGCAAGAACGACTCCGCCCGCAATTGCGTGCTGCCGGCCGTCGCCCAACACGGTGCGCACCTACTTACCGAGTGCCGGGCTGTGCGACTGATCGCGGATGCCAGGAACGTCAAAGAGGTCGTCTGTGAAAGTCGCGTCGGCACCCTGGCCCTCAAGGGAAAAGTTGTGGTACTTGCCGCCGGCGCGCTCGTCACCCCGGCGTTGCTGCTCAATTCCCGTTCGGCCGAGTGGCCACGCGGATTGGCTAACGGCTCCGACTGGGTTGGACGTAACCTGATGCGTCATCTCATCGACCTGTTCGAGATCTGGCCAGAGCGAGGCGAAAGAACCCTCGCCCCGAACAAAGAGATCGGGCTCAACGACTTCTACTTCTGGGAAGGCCAGAAATTCGGCACGATCCAGTCGTTCGGCCCGATGCCGCCGGTAGAACTCCTCACCAACGGTCCGGGACCATTACCGAAGGCACTCCACCTGGTCAATCCGGTGGTGCGCGAGGTTTATCAGCGGTTCTTCAATGGCGGTCTGGTGCTGGCCGCGATGATGGAAGACCTTCCCTACCTTGACAACCGCGTGCTCCCGTCCGACGGGCCCAGCAATCACCGACGCCAGCGCTTGCGGATGCAGTATCGCATTCATCCCGGCGAAATCGAGCGCCGCACCGTTTTCACGCGGCAAGTGAAAGATCTCGTTAAGCCCTTCAGGAAACTGAACCTCCGAGGCGCAAAGGACAATCGGGCCTTAGCACACGTCTGCGGGACATGCCGATTCGGCGAAGATCCCAAGTCCAGTGTGCTCGATGCCCAAAACCGAGCACATGAAGTGGCTAATCTCTACGTCGTGGATACCTCGTACTTCCCCTCGAGCGCGGGACTCAATCCAAGTCTGACCGTTGCGGCCAACGCTCTGCGGGTAGCGGCACATATCGACGCAACTGACTTCCCCAGCTGACCAGTTCGGTTTGGGCCGGTATCAACTCGGATTGCGCAGCGGGAGTCCAGCAGCACCGTAGATGGCATCGATGACAGTCATGTTTTCGACCGCCTCCTCGGGGGTCGTCTTCACAGCTTCACCACGAAGGACCGCGCTGGCGAACGCGTCGAGTTGATACGCGTAGGAAGTTCGGCGAGGGAAACGCTCCACGCGCTTGCCCTCGGCCGAGCGGATGGAAAGTCGGTGAAACGAGTGTGGCATAACAGGATTCACCACATGCAGCACGCCTCGATCGCCCGTCACCTTGGCAGTCATTCGCAGCACGTCCCATGACCACATTGAGCAGGTGACCCTCCCCCCGTGCCCAGCGGCAAACCGCAACTCGGCCGTCATGGCCCGATCGATCTGCGAATCTCTGAGTTTCGCGCGCGCGGAAATGACTTCCGGCGTCGATCCACCGAACGTGCGCACAATATCCACCGCATAGATTCCAGCGTCCATCGTCGCACCGCCGGCAAGACCGTAGTCGTAACGGATGTCCGAGAACTTGGGCAACGGGAAGCAGATGGCCGCTTCCACCCGCTTCAGCCTGCCCAACTCGCCCGAGGCGATGACCTCCTCGATACGCAACGTCAACGGATGATAGCGATAATGCAAGGCGTCCATCACAACTCGATCCGACGCACTGGCCACTTCGGCGACCTGTCGCGCCTCGGCGGCGTTGGCGGCGAACGGCTTCTCGCAAAGCACATGCTTACCTGCCGCCAGCGCGGCTCGGGTCCACCTACCGTGCAAGCTGTTTGGTAGCGGATTGTAGATGGCATCCACTTCGGGATCGGCGATCAGCGCATCGTAGCTGTCGTACGCCTGCGGAATGTCGTACTCGGCAGCCAAGGCTCTAGCACGAGATACATCGCGCGATGCGATAGCCGCGACGGTGACCTCGGCGTTCTCCTTCGCAGGGTTTATGAGCGCAAGCGGCGCGATACGTGCTGCACCCAAAATGCCGAACTTGATCGGCGCACCGAGAGTCACGAACGGGATGCTAACACTGCCGCATTGGGCCTGAGTGGAACGATGCGATCGTCTTCCGCCGCCGCGGCGGGCAACACGACCATTGATCGTCTGCAGCAAAGCTTTCTCGATGCGGCCGACGGCCCGATATCATCGTGCGAAACCGCGATCGCGAAGATGCGCGGGTCGATCAACTTGCTCTGGGGACAAACGGGAGGAGTCGGCTGTTGTCAAAATCCGTGCTAGTTACGGGCGGTGCCGGATTCATCGGATCCGCTCTGGCGCACCGTCTGGTCGATGCCGGGTATGACGTTGCAGCCATGGACGTCCTGCATCCCCAGGTACACGCAAAGGGCCGGGCGCTCAACCTGCCTCAGTCGGTCCGGTTGTTCACGGGAGATGTCACCCACGGGCCCGACTGGGATGCCGTTCTTCGGTTGTTCACGCCGTCCCAGGTCGTCCATCTAGCGGCCGAGACGGGTACAGCCCAATCGCTCTCCGAGGCGACTCGCCACGGCTCCGTCAACGTGGTGGGCACCACCCAGATGCTCGACGCCTTGAGCCGGGCTGAGCTGGTGCCTGAGCAGTTCGTCCTCGCCTCGTCCCGAGCCGTCTACGGCGAGGGTGCTTGGCGGTGCGGCGAAGAAATCTTCTACCCGAGCCCACGCAGCCACGCCCAACTGGTCGCCGGCCAGTGGGACCCCCAGGGTCCGGCAGGTGAGCGCGCGGAGCCGTTGCCGAGTTGCGCGGCTCGGACGCAGCCCCGACCTACGAACATCTACGGCGCCACCAAACTCTGTCAGGAGCAGCTTTTGGCCGCCTGGGGCGCCGCCCACGATGCCCAACTCAGCGTGTTACGCCTGCAGAACGTCTATGGGCCAGGCCAGTCACTGACCAACCCCTACACCGGAGTCGTGCCGTTCTTCGCCCGCGCAGCCCGCGAACATCGCGCTTCGGAAGTATTCGAGGACGGCCAGATCGTGCGTGATCTCGTCTATATCGACGACGTTGTTGACGCGATGTTCGCAACGATCGAGTATCCGGCCACCGGATCGCGCAGCCTCGACATCGGGTCCGGGACCGGAACGACCATCCTCGAACTCGCCAGGAAGGTCGCCGCCATTTTCGGCGCCCCAGAGCCGAAAGTTGTACCGAAATTCCGAGATGGTGACATTCGAGCCGCAAGTTGTGACATCGAGGCCGCCAAGAGCGAACTTCACTGGAGTCCGCAGTGGTCGGTCGACGACGGATTGGCGGCATTGATCGAATGGATGGAAGAACAGCTCGCGACATCTGTTCCGTAGGTAAGAACACCTTGGCCACTGCTGCGACTCCGCATTCAGCGATTTGCTTTGAGGACGCCAGGGTCTGGACCCCCGCGTGCTTCAATTGGATCAGAAAATTGGTTGGGTAAATGGTTGAGAAGTCGAGGTCGATGAATGACCATGGTCGATAGGCGAGCGGTTGAGCGCAGCACAGTGCACCGCATATGGCGAGCGCTTCTTGCTATTGCCGCGGTCGGTATCGCCGTCGCATGCTACTTCTGGCCCGTGGTTGGGATAGTCATTGGCGTCCTGCTCTTGTTGCTCGTGATTGCACGCCTCGTCTATAGAGGACGAAACCGGTTCGTCCCCCACTTGTACGCCAGGGATATCACGACCTATGACAACGAATACCGGGACTTCATCACAGACACGATTTCGGAACTGCGGAAAGTCAAGATTCCGGGCCACCCGCTTCTGTGGGAGGCCTCGCAGCTGCCGGATGTGCCCAACGACACCGATGATGAGCTGCTGCTTGATCTCGGCGTATGGATCGGCTGGTCTACCCGACTGATCTCTGATGCATCCGGACGTGCGGTATACGGGTTCGACACCTTCGAGGGACTCGTCGAAGACTGGCAGCTCGAGGACACGGTGATCAAGCGTGGATCCTTTGCTATCTCAGATCCCGTCGCAAAGATGTTCATTCGCGACACCGGTGTGCGTCTCGAGGACGGCCTTCCGGCCGCCCTGGGCCGCCCGGTGCACTTCGTCAAAGGCAGCACATACGACACTCTGGCGCCGTTCCTGGCGGAGCGACCGAAGGCGCCGATCCGGCTCTTCCATATGGACCTTGACACCTACGAAAGCTGCCTACACGCGCTGGAAACCTGCAAGGACCACTTCGTCGTGGGGTCAATCCTGGTCTTCGACGAGTACCTCGTCACCAACAGTGAAATGAAGGCGTTCTACGAGTTCCAGAAACGCTACGACCTGAAGTGGCGGTACCGATCCTGGGGACTCGAGGTCATGGAGATGAATACCGAGATGATTCCCGCTGCCTGGAAGCGCATGCTGTACTTCGCGGTTGGTATTCCGCTCTACTGGCTAGTGGGCGAGGGCCGCTTCGCTTCGGCCTTCTATCGCAAACCGTTCTGGAGATTCTGGTTCGGCGCACCGATCGGCGATATGACTTTCCTGCTTGGGACTGCCGGCCCGCGAAAGTCGGTCAGCCTTGAGATCACCGGCCTCGGGCAGCTTCATCAGCTGCCGAATTAGTTACGTTCAAGCAGGACGATGGCGCAAATCGTCCGCCACCGCACGGCCGTCAGCCAGTGAGCGGAGATTATCGGCCTGGTCGGATGCGCCCGCCTTCCGTACCTTCGAAGGCTGCCTCTTTCGTGCGAAGGCCTCGAGATGGTCGCACGCCCGACTGACGCTCTCGGCCCGTGGAATCATCCGCGCGCCAAGAGAGCGCGCGCGTGCCTCGTACTCGGGAGTGCAGATCTGGCGCAAGTCGGACAGCAGCTGCTCGGGTTTCGTCGAAATCAACCGTCGACCGGTCCCAACTCGGAGCCGTTTCAGCTGGGCAGCCCAGAATGGCTGATCCCCAGCCATCCACAGGATCAACGACGGAACGCCCGCACGCAGGGCAGCCGCCGTGGTGCCCGAGCCGCCGTGATGGACGACCGCCCGGCACATCGGGAAGATTCGTTCGTAACTAACGGGACCGACCACCTTGACATGGTCGAATTGGGGTCCTTCGCTGTAGTCGGTCCAGCCTGAGCAAATCAGCGCACGCTCCCCTAGCTGCGCGCAGACCTCGCCGATCATGGTGACTGTGTCGGCGGCTGATTCCAGCGGCATCGAGCCAAACCCGAAGCAGATCGGCGGTGTGCCCGCCGAGATCCACGCGGCGACCTCGTCATCGATGTCTGTAGACAATCCCATCGACAGCGTCCCGACAAACGGACGGGTTTCGTGCAGATCCGCCCAATCTTCTTTGAGTCCAGGAAAGAGAAGCTCGTCGTAGGTCTGGATCTCCAGCGCTCCGAGCTCAGCGAGCCGTCGCGTGCTGGACTTCCGAGTCCTCGGGAGCCCGAGCCGAAGGCGCTGCGCATCTTCAGGCTTGCGATTCATCCAGCACCCGAACAGCTCATACGCGGCAAAGCCCCATTTGAACAACGGCGCCGGAATGAACGGCGGGGCGGTTCTGAGGTTGGGCCGGACGGGAAAGTAGTCCAGCGTGGCCAGCGGTATGTCGTAGTACTCGGCGACGTTCACCGCAACGCCTTGGAAGAACAAGCCGGCGCACAGCAGGTCGGCCCCTTTTGCCAGCGGCGTCAGCACCGCGTCCATATCGCCCCAATAGAGCATCACAGGCTGCCAGAGTTCCTGCATGATCTTGATGGGCTCTCGGACAGTCCAAAATTTGCGGAAGAATCTACGGGAGAAGTTCCGGAAGAAGTCAGCGGTCCATAGCTGATCCGCATTCGGCCCGTACGCCACTGCGTCAAGTCCCGCCGACTCGGCAAACTCGACAAGATTCGGTGGGATGGCGATACGAACTTGGTGTCCCCTGCGTTGCAACTCACGACCGACTGCCACCGAAGGCTCACAATCGCCGCGCGTTCCACTGCATGCCAGCACGAACTCCAAGGCCAATCCCCGCTCTCCTCGCCGGTCATCTTCCGCCAGACTGATCGGCCACATCACCAAATCAGCGCGCCAAGACTCAAGAACGGTATCTTACCGCGGCGACTGGCAACAACCGTTCGCAGCCTGATGTGCAGCATTGCTAGGCCCTCCGGACTCGCGGGTTTCTTGCTGCCAGCGACCCCGCCTCCTCGCTAACCACACCAGCGAATGTTTGCTCGGGATCAGACGCGGGATGCTCATCGTCAGGATTTCCGTGTAACGTTGTGGGGTAAGCGGGCGTATATAGCTAGGACAGCTGAGTCCAATCAGCTGTTGGCAGAATCCAGGCCCGGGTTCGAACTGGATAATCACATGGACGCAATCAGTTCCAGGAGGGACAACCACATGAGCAAACGATGGCTGACCGGAGTTGCCGTCGCGATCGGCGGTTCGGCGCTGGCGTTGACCGCTGGGGCAGGCCTTGCATCCGCTACGCCCGATATCGGACCCATGGTCAACACGACCTGCACCTTCGACCAGGCGATGCGAGCGGTACACGCGGAGAATCCGATGGCGGCCAGCTACCTCGACTCCTCGCCGCCGAATCTGCAGTTCTTGCGGCAGTTCATGTCGTCGACGCCGGATCAGCGGGTTACCTTGCTGAATGCCGTCAAGAACAACCCCGGCGCGGACGAGGCGCTGCCGGTGTTCACGCAGATGATGACCAGCTGCGTCAACTACTGACAATAGCCACTGAGCAGACTGTTGGGCCCCCGCCGACATTGGCGGGGGCCCAAAGGTCGGTCGAGATTGGACCTGAGGTCCTAGTCACAGTCACCTACCCGGCCGCGCCGGCGATAAGACAAGCGCATCCGGATTCGCGACTACCGGCCCGCCGCCGCCTTGGGCGGCCTCGCCGCCACGGGAGAGAGCCCCGGCGGCACCAATCGCGAGAAGCCTTCGTCACGGCCCACCTAGCGAAGCTGGGCGAACCAAATAAAGGTCCAATCAACCTACGACTCGTCCGACCGCTTCCGAAGTATCACGGCATCTTGATAATTGAGAATCCCACGTTCGACATACTCGACAATGTCAAAGTAGGCCGACCACTCATCGTAGATGTACTTCTTTTTGTGGAAGGTGGTCTGGTAAAAATCAGGGAACTCATCGAATTTAAGCCGCCCCTTCGGTCCGCTAATGAACATCAAGCCGCGTTCGTCAGCCTCCTCACCATATGAGGCATCCAGCTTGCGCAGCCCTTGCAGAATATGTTCGCCGTGTACCGAGAGAATTAGGGTTGCGCCTGGGCGCGCAATGCGCCGAAGCTCACGGAGCCAAGCATGTTGAAACTCCTCGTCCAGGTGCGTGAACACAGAAACGGCGTATACCAGATCGAATGCGTTGTCTGCGAAGGGCAGCGGAGGTTGATGGCCGTTAACGTGCCAGTCAACACCGTCTAGATTCGCCTTACACCAGTTCACCAGGTCGGGATCGATGTCCGTTGCATGCAAATTGCATGATTCATTCCCACCGCGGAAGTTTTGGATGACTCGGCCGCAGCCGCAGCCAAAGTCAAGGACCTCAGAGTACGAGTAGAAATCGTGGCCAGTGGCCTTACACAGGTTCTGGATGTCTTGCGCGATCGCCTGCCCGGACGCGACGTATCCGGCCTCGTCAAACGTTCCCCCGACCCGGAAGCGAAGCTTTGCTGGGGGGACAGGCTCGGGTCTCGACTCGCCACGTGCTCGCCAATCCCGGAACGTTGCCAGCGACAGTCGGCCCTGGAACCAAACGTACATGGCGGCCGCAGTGGCCACGGATACTGGCTTGAACTCAAAAAAAGTTCGACGGAATCCCATTACGCCTCTTTCATTTCATCAGAGCAAAGCCACTCTGGCACGATTGCATTCGTTGCGGTGCTGTGCGAGTTAGAAGGATGCCTACTCGTGTTTTTGGACATCGGGTGTCGCTCCGGCCCGCCGCCTCGTCAGCTGCATGCGCAATGCCAACTGGCGGTTCTCTTTTGGCTTGAGGGTCTGCAGGATGCGGCCACAGGTCTCAGGCGCGGCTGCCCAGAAGAATCTCGGTAGACGCTTTCGAAACTCAGTGTCGGTGCCCGCCCGGGTACTGAGTCCCGTCAAGTCGTTATACCGAGAAATCACGATGTCCATGTATCGGGTTGTCAGCGCCGGGTTGGAGAAGCAGCGGATGTTGAAATCCCAGTCCGCCCAGACCGGGTAGCGCAGGTTGAACGGTCCGATACCGGCAAAAAGCTCACGTCGGTAGAAGATCGATTGATGGCAGATGTTCGTCTCGAATAGGAGCCGGTCGAGGTCGAATTCGCCGGCGTGGCGGGCGCCGGTTGACGCCATGATCGAATCGCCGTAAACGAGATCGCTGGGCTCTTTCTCATCTATGAAGGCGGCAACGCAGGCTAAGGTGTCCTCCGCGTACAGGGTGTCATCGGCGCCCAGGAATTGCAGCCACGAGCCGGTAGAAATACCGACACCACGGTTCATTGCGTCGTAGGGACCTCTGTCCGGCTCGCTGTGGATGACCAGACGGGGCCCAAGCCGTGAAGCCAGATTGTTTGCCAGGTCGACTGTCTTGTCCGTCGAACCGCCGTCGACCAAGACCAGCTCGTAGTCCGCATAGGTCTGGCCGACGATGCTATCTAGACATGCCTGCAACGTCGTCGCCGCGTTGAACGTCGGTATGACTATTGAAAACTTTGGCCTGCTCATGATCAGCCTCACATTACAGGTCGGTCCCGAACACCGCTTCGGTGACATCACCTTCGCTTGATTTGACCGAGCCCGACCGCATGCCAGGTGTCGGACTTGATCTGGACCGCCACGATGGACAACACATATTTGCTGGTCACTCGTCCGGACGAAAGAAGGTGCCGTCAGCCTGCAGCATTTGGCCGTTTCGCGGGTCCACGAAGCATGGCGCCAGCCCGGTCAAGATGAACCCTAGAGAGTAGACCAGGTCCAGGGCTTCATTGATGAGCATGCCACCTTCGTAAAGCGGCAGGAATGACAGCTCCAGTTGCATGCCGACGCAGTGGTCTTTGATGGTCTCTATGCCACCAGTGAGCACTTGCTTTTCAAACCCTTGAACGTCGATCTTGAGGAAGAGCACATCGTCCGCTTTGAGGCTCGAGGGCGCTACAGCGTCTAACCGACGAATTGGCACATCTTCAGTGCCGACATAATTAGCCGGCGGGTACGCATCCTGATGGCTTTTGAGCATCGGGAGCACTGAACTGCTTTCACCGGAATTGCCGGCGACATTGATCGAAATAGTTCCGTCGGAATCACCAATTGCGCATCGCTGGCAGTCCCATAACGGATCGTTCGCAGCATTGCCCTGGAGCGCCGAAAACGATTGCGATAGCGGCTCGAAAGAGACGATTCGACCGGTAAACCCTGCCTTCCGCAGCCCACTGCTGTACTGTCCCGTGTTGGCGCCAATATCATAAACGGCGTCTACCCGACGCGATCTGAGTTGCTCTACAAATTGCCGTTGACGGTGCCGCTCGGGATAATAGCTCGACAACTGTAAGGCAATGCTACGGGCTACCAGCCCGGAATTGCGCACTAAATCCACCGGGCAACAATAACATGCGTGAACCGGCGGTCGGCCTGCAGTTGCTCCATGCTGCAGCAAACAGCCGTCGTGCGACTGTCGCCCTACTGTCGGGCGGTACCGGCGTTCGCCCGGTACCAAGCCAGGGTCGCCTCGATCCCGTCGCGCAGCGATATGCGGGATTGCCACCCCATCTGGCTCAGCACTGACACGTCCAAGAGTTTGCGCGGTGTTCCATCCGGCATTTCCGGATCCCAGCGCGTCACACCGGAGTAGCCCACAGCATTCGCGACCAGCTCGGCAATCTCGGCGATCGTGTGGTCCACGCCCGTCCCCACATTGACGTGCTCGGGACCGTCGAAATGCTCCAGAAGGTAGAGGCAAGCACTCGCCAGGTCATCGACATGAAGCAACTCACGCCGGGGCGTCCCGCTGCCCCAGTTCGTGACTTCACGTGCCCCGCCTGCGTGGGCCGCCTCATAACGGCGGATCAGCGCAGGCAAGAGGTGGGAGCCGTTAGGGGAGAAGTTGTCTTCCGGACCGTACAAATTGGTCGGCATCGCCGAGATCCAAGCCAGGCCGTACTGGCGGCGGACCGCCTGAACCTGGATGATGCCCGCAATCTTGGCGATCGCATAAGCGTCATTCGTCGGCTCCAGTGGCCCGGTCAGCAGTGCGGTCTCCTTGATCGGCTGGGGGGCGAACTTCGGATAGATGCAGGACGAACCCAGGAACAGCAACCTTGGAACGCGTGCAGCGAGCGCAGCGTCGAGCAGGTTGATCTGGATCTGGAGGTTCTCGGACAAGAAATCAGCCGGATAAGAGTTGTTGGCCATGATGCCGCCAACCCGAGCCGCGGCATCAATGACGATCTGGGGTTTCGCCGCGAGAACAAAACTGAAGGTCGCGTTACGGTCCGTCAGGTCGAGCTCGTCGCGTGAGCGCGTGAGGATGTTGGTAAAGCCCTCGGCGCGAAATTTTCGTAGCAGAGCGGACCCGACTAGGCCACGATGCCCCGCAATGTAGACCGAGGATGTCCGGTCAACCGCACCTACTGGACCACTCATCCCGCGCTTCACGTCCAGCCGGCAAGCATCGGCTTATCGATCCACGGACTACCCTCACACTCCAGCGCCGCGATGTCCGCGTTCACCATAATCCTGGCCAGTTCGTCAGTGTGTACCGCGGCCTTCCAGCCGAGCGACTGGGCGGCCTTGGTCGCATCACCAATCAGTGCGTCCACCTCGGCCGGCCGCAGATAGCGTTCATCGAATTTCACATACTTCTGCCAGTCCAGGCCCGCATGGTCGAAGGCGGTCTGGGCGAACTCGCGCACGGTATAGCCCCGCCCCGTCGCCAGGACATAGTCCTCGGGTTCCGAAGCCTGCAACATCCGCCACATGCCTTCCACATACTCCGGTGCATAGCCCCAGTCGCGGACGGCGTCGAGGTTACCCAGATAGAGGTCGGACTGGATGCCGACTTTGATCCGCGCCACAGCGCGGGTGATCTTTCGAGTGACGAATGTCTCTCCGCGGCGGGGTGATTCGTGGTTAAAGAGTATACCGTTCACCGCGAACAACCCGTAGGCCTCACGGTAATTGCGGGTCACCCAGTAGGAGTAGACTTTCGCCGCACCGTAAGGTGAGCGCGGGTAGAACGGCGTCTGCTCGTTCTGCGGTGGCGCCGAGGCGCCGAACATCTCCGACGACGACGCCTGATAGAAACGACAGTCCACGTGCGAGAGCCGAACCGCTTCCAGCAGCCGCATCGATCCCACACCCGTGGTGTCACCGGTGTGCACCGGCTCGTCGAAGCTGACTCGGACATGCGACTGCGCCGCAAGGTTGTACACCTCGTCGGGCTCGATAGTGCTGAGCAAAGTGACCAGGCGGGTACCGTCGGTCAAGTCACCGTAATGCAGGAACAACCGCGCACCCGATTCGTGCGGGTCGACATAAAGGTGATCGATCCGCGCGGTGTTGAACGTCGACGCCCGGCGGATCAATCCGTGGACTTCGTACCCCTTGGCCAACAACAGCTCGGCCAGATACGAACCATCCTGACCGGTGATCCCGGTTATCAACGCACGCTTCACAGATTCCTACCTCTATCGGGACCGACTCGTCGCCGCGACGTTGTTCGGCGACTAGCACAGGGACGCAGAAGCGCCGCGTCAGCGTGACTGGCCCTTCGTGCTGCCGCTCCATCATAGTTTGCTGCATCGAAACGCTACCCATCAGGCGGCTCCTAAACCACAACAACTCTCCGTCATCCTGGCGGGCCGATTGCCCGCACCGTACTCTGGGTCAACGCCATCGGGCTTCTTGACGGGTCAGGGAAAATTCGGACGAAGCCAGGAGGCCGGCACGGCGCACGATGCTGACGGCAGATTTCTTCACTTGAAGCCTGCTAGCCCTCTCCTGCCAGTTAGCCCTGTCATAACGGATGACAGGAGTGGAAACCTGACGCCCTGCGACGCTTGTCGGTCCATTCGCCGGGGGGCAGTGCCTTCTCATCGGGGTGAACTGCTCCCGTACAGGTCGTGATCAACGGCCAGGTCTGGGCAGCGCCCACGGGTCGATATGTGCCCATGAGCAATCGAGCGGAGCGTCGAACGACCTCTCATGTCACCGAACTGGTAGATACTTACCGGCATGAGAGCGCTCATCTGCGGCATTTCGGGCCAAGACGGCGCCTATCTGGCGCGCCTCCTGCTCGACAAGGGTTATGACGTGGTCGGCACATCGCGCGATGCGCAGGTCGGCCAGTTCAGAAACTTGTCGCGGCTTGGGGTGCGCGATCGAGTGCGGCTGGAGTCTATGGCGCCCAACGACTTTCGCAGCGTACTAAACGTACTGCGCAGAACTGAACCCGACGAAGTTTACAACCTGGCTGGACAAAGCTCCGTCGGCCTGTCGTTCGAGCAGCCAGTGGAGACCCTTGAAAGCATTGCCGTCGGTACGGTAAACCTGCTTGAAGCGATACGATTTCTGGACAGGCCTATCCGCCTGTACAGCGCCGGCTCTAGTGAATGCTTCGGCGATACGGCAGGTCGCGCGGCCAACGAGCAAACACCCTTCCATCCCCGTAGCCCGTACGCTGTGGCGAAGAGCACGGCGCACTGGCTGGTTGCAAATTATCGGGACGCATACGGCTTGCATGCGAGCACTGGGATATTGTTCAACCATGAATCGCCGTTGCGTCCGGAGCGCTTCGTGACAAAGAAGATCGTTGCAGCCGCCGTTCGAATCGCCCAAGGCGACCGGTCACGTCTTACTCTGGGCAACATCCACATCAAACGGGACTGGGGATGGGCGCCTGAATTCGTCGACGCAATGTGGCGAATGTTGCAGCAACCCAGCGGATCTGACTTTGTGATCGCCACGGGTGAGAGCCACAGTCTCGAAGAGTTTGTTGACGCGGCCTTCAGCCGGGTAGGACTCGACTGGCGCGAGCACACCGATGTTTCGGAAGCGCTGATGCGACCATCGGATCTCGCCGAAGGGCTCGGTGATCCTTCGAGAGCAAGCAGAATCCTCGACTGGTTGCCGACATACCGGATGCACGATGTCGTCACAGCCATGGTTGAAGCTCAACTGGTCGACGCCGCATGAAAGTCGCATTCGACCATCAGATCTTTTCTATGCAGCGATATGGCGGTGTTTCCCGCTACTTTTTTGAACTGGCGAGTCGCCTGCCTGCCGCCGGTCTGTCAGAGGTCGAGGTTATCGCACCGCTTTACATCAACAACTATCTGAAAACCGATTCGGCTCGCAGCGGTACCCACGGCAGGTATGTGCCCTACGACTTCATCCTGCTCCCGCAAGTAGTGGGCCTTGCGAATCGGCTCGCTGCTCCGTTCGCTTGGTCGAACGTGCATGCTGACATCGTTCACGAGACCTACTTCACGACGAAGCCGGTGGGTAATGCCAAACGACGAGTCGTGACGGTCTACGACATGATCCATGAGCTGTTCGCTGAGGAATTTCCCGATGCGAAACGCGTGACGGCCGCCAAACGCGCCGCTGTTGCTCGGGCCGACCATGTCATCTGTATTTCCGAAAACACGCAGCGGGATCTCGTGCGTCTCTTCGACATCGATGAGAGTCGAACAAGCGTCGTCCACCTTGGGCATTCGATGACGAGCGAGACGGCCGCCGCGCGGGACGATAAAGCCGTAGGCACGCCATCGATTCTTTACGTCGGTGGCAGAAGGGGCTACAAGAACTTCCGGACGTTGCTACGCGCCTACGCCAGCTCGCCGACCTTGCAGGAGTTCGAGTTGATCGCCTTCGGCGGAGGCGCGTCCTTTCCGGACGAGCAGAGAGAGATCAGAGGGTTGGGCATCGTTGACCGGGTTCGCTTCGAGTCTGGGTCCGATCGTGAGTTGGCCGCACGATACCGGGAAGCTGCCGCATTCATTTTTCCTTCGACATATGAGGGCTTCGGTCTTCCGCCGTTGGAAGCGATGAGCCATGGTTGTCCGGTCGTATGCAGCAACGGCGGGTCAATCCCAGAGGTGGTCGGCGACGCCGGCGTCTACTTTGATCCAGGCAACGCGGACGAACTGCGGACCGCTCTGGAACGCGTCGTCACCACTCCAGAGTTGCAGGCGGATTTAAGGCGGCGTGGGTACGCTCGGCTCCCAGCGTTCTCATGGGAGAAATGTGCAGCGGAGACTGCACAGCTTTACCGGGAAATCTTGTAATCGAGAAGTAGCCTGCGCGGAGAAAGCGACAATCGACTTGCGGCCCGCCTCGCCACCTTTCTCTAATCTATACTCAAGTTCTTCTTTTTGAGACGGCGGCTTTGGTACCGCTGATACACGGCGGAGAATGCTTGTCCGTAAGCCCCCTGATAATTGAGCATCACCAGACGCGACAACAGTGACATCCGGTCGACCCAAGGGAAAGATTCGGCCAATTTGAGCGCATAAGCCGAGAACGTGAAGAACGGGAGTACAGCTTCAATGGGCCTACTTCGGAAGACACGCCATGCGTCCGGGCGACTACTGGCCCCAGACGCACCGAGTAACAACCAGCCGTCGTCGGTTCGATTGACGTTTCCGCGCGAGGCCAGGAACAGATCGATTGCCCAATCGGAGGCAAAGAACGACTGGCCGACGACTTCACATTGGCGCAACACCGCTGTCCGGACCACTGAGTAGAAAACAGCATTGGATTGCCAGCAATGGTCTAGAAACGCCGAAAAGCGTTCACTGGGAGTGCCGACAAGTGCGAAGCTCACATTGTTCGCTTCAGGCTCCCCCTCAAACCTGTTCGGGCAGGTTGACGCCACATAGTCGGGATTTTGATCCAGGAAGTTGATATTCAATTCCAGAAAATTACTCGACCGCGTATCGTCAGCGGCAAACCAGTGAAAATATTCAGCACTCGCTCTATCCAAAACGAATTTGAAATTCGCCGCAGGACCAATGTTGTTTGCTTGACGGAAATATTTTATTCGCGGATTAACACCGGCCATTTCTTGGCAAATCCGAGCCGTATTATCTGTGGACGCATTATCGGATATGATCACTTCATAGTCAGTGAATGACTGAGAATTTATTGAATTGAGAGCCTGTGCAAGAGATGCTTCGCCGTTATAGACGGGCATACCGATACTTATTCGAACTCGACTATTCACGTTCACGTCTTCCGACGCAGGAATCCGTGTGGCGCAACTGAAATCAGCAGCCTGTCGTCGATGGACTCGTCGATCTCGAACTCTGGGTGGGTCTGGAGATACGTCCAAACAGCGGTCTTAGGGTTGTCGCCGCGGCCCCAGGGACGATCGGGATAGGCGGTAGCCGGCAGGTCTTCCACAATCGTGTCGAAGACCACGCAGTAGCTCCCCCGCGTCACCATCGGCGCGTACGCCTCGAGTTCCGCTAGGACATGATCGTGGGTATGGTTCGAGTCGAGGCTGACGAGCACTCGCGCTGCGCTGCCAACTTTCGCCTGTACTTGAGCCACGACCTCTGGTGCGGTGGACGATCCTTGGATCATATGGATCCGGCTCGACATCGGATGCGCCTCCATCGCCGCCCGGTTGTGCGCACGGATATCGATGTCGACACCCACGACAAAACGCTTCGGGCGGCGCGGATCCACGAGCTCGCCCAATTCGACCGCATCGCAGTAGTCCAGCAGCGCCAGCATCGAAGCGCTGAGGATCAACGATCCGCCGTGAGCGATGCCGGTTTCTACGATCACATCCGGACGGACCTGCCAGACCAGTTCCTGCATCGCTACAATGTCCTGCGGATACTGGATGATGGGGCGGCCAAGCGCGGTGAAATGGTATGAGTACCGAGCGCTATTCGCCGCGGAAATCCATTGCGAGGTAAGGAGCCTGAGCTCTCGATTCTTACCCTGTTCGGCGACTTCCTCGGCACATTCAGCGAGGAACTTCTCGTGCTCGTTCACCGGCGCTTTCCTATCTCGATCCGCACTTCATACTCTTCACCGCTATCCCGAAACCAACACCCCGGGTGGGGCCTGAAGGAGCGAGCGCGCAGCAAGTTCAAAAGTTCTCGCCCCGTGTAGGTTTGGTCAAGGTGTATCTCGCTGGCCGCCTCAAGCTCGCTTGCAAGGTGAAAACTACCTCCGGGCGGCTGCGGCCAACTTGTGAAGTCAAGGCTACGCAGCGTGGGGTATGTATCGACCACCAAGTCGAACATTGCCTCAGCAGCCTTCTCGTACAGGGACTTACCGGTGTCCTCCCATCCATATGGGATGACCCGTTGCGCAACTACTTCACCCGAATCAACCCCCGCATTGACGCGATGTAAGCTTACGCCAAACGGCGCCTGCTCAACCAGAGCCCAAAAGTTATAGTGCTTTCCACGGTTGTACGGCAGCAAGCTCGGATGGGTGTTTACGAACCCCGCGACCGGCAGATTCAAGAGTGCCGTCCCTATCAACTTGGGCCACCAGGCGAGCAGTCCCAAGTCCGGCTCCACGCCCAGCTCAACGCAATCGCGGACCACCTGTGCATCCGACAGGAACGTTACAACTGGAATGCCAAGTCGCTCAGCCTCGGTCTTCAGCGCGCCTTCTCCGGTAGTGACCAACAACGACACATCAGACAACCACTCGGCGGCCAACCAGTCGAACACTCTTTTGCCAACAGCTCCATCAGCGAGAATCAACAGCTTCAAACGATGGCCCCCGCTGTAGCGAAAGCCTGCCGCACAATACGAGTGACCTTTTGAATATCTTGCGTGGATATCTCGTGGTATGACGGGAGATTGATCGCACGATAGGAAATATCTCTGGCTACTGGGCTAGGCTGATCCTTCATCAGGAAAGGCAGGTCGGAAAGCGGCCAGAAAAAGACACGGCCGTCGATCTCCTCCTTCTCGAATGCCGCCAAGATGAGGTCACGATCGAGGTCGACGGACCTATCTATCACCATGCTTGGCATCCAGTAGCCATTTACGGTACCGGACGCCTCGGGGTTCATCGTCACGGGTAGTCCGGCCAATTCCCGAGCGTAGACGGAGAAAATTTCTCGCTTTCGAGCGATCAGTTCATCGATGCGCTCGACCTGTGCCAGCCCAATCGCTGCCTGAACATTGGACATTTTGTATTTGAAGCCGACCATATCTGGCCAGAATTGCCGCGTTTGACCTCTTGCCCGCCCATGATTGGAGAGGGTGAGGACTTTTTCATAGACTAGGTCGTCGTTCGTCACGAACATTCCGCCCTCCCCTGTGGTGATCGTCTTGGTCCCGTGAAATGAGAAGGTCCCGAACGCGCCCATAGAGCCAGCTCGGTTGCCATGCCACATAGACCCGATGGCCTCGGCCGCATCCTCCACCACCGGGATGGCATAACGACGGCCGATATCGAGCAGCGCGTCCATATCGCACAGATTGCCGTAGATATGGACCGCAAGGATCGCTTTGGTGCGCGACGTTATCGCAGCCTCAACTTTTGCAGGGTCCAGGCACCATGTGTCTGGGAGGATATCAACGAGTACCGGCTTCGCGCCAAGATATGTAATCGGAGCCACCGACGCGATCCAATTGATATCAGCGCAGATCACCTCGTCGCCAGGCCCAATTCCGAGGCCGGCGAGGCCCATATGGAGCGCGCCGGTGCAGCTGGATGTCGCGATCGCGTGCCGCACGCCAAGATGCTCAGCGAATGCGCTCTCGAATTTGCCTATGTACTCGTAGCATCGCTCTCCCCAGCCATTCGCCGCCGCGTCCGTCGCATATGCAACTTCGCGCGCCCCGATCGAGGGTTTGGTGTAAAAGATTCGGCTCATTTTCCCGCTGTCTTCCAGGCCGCCAGCATTGGCAAATCGTTGTCGCGCTGACTAACCAGCCGCTCGTTCTTCGTGGCAGGCCATACAATCCCCAATTCTGGGTCATTCCATCGTATACCGCGCGCGGTATTGGGGTGGAACCTCACCGTCATTTCGTAGAACACTTCGGTTTCAGGGGTCAGTGTCTGGAAGCCATGCGCAAAACCCTTTGGAATGTAGAGAGCAGCGCGACTTTCGGCGGCCAGTTCAACGGACCATGTCCGTCCTGAAGTAGGAGAGTCCGCTCTCAGGTCGACAATAACGTCAAAGATGGCGCCGCGCGTTACCCGTACCAGCTTCTCTTCCTCATGTGGCGCTACCTGAAAATGCAGACCGCGTAGCGTTCCGGCATGCGGATTCCAAGAAATACTCTGCTGAACAAAAGCACCGTTCAGGCCCACCGCGGCGAATTCGTCGACACAAACCGTACGGGCGAAGAATCCGCGCTCATCTTCCCGACGCTCGATCTCCACGATGAATGCGCCGGCAAGAGGCGTCTCAACGAACTTCAAGGGAGGACCTCTAACGCCGGAATCGGAACGACAAACCGGCCGCCCCAGCTACGAATCGCAGCCAACTCAGCAATGATCTCTGACTTGATGTTCCAGGGCAGGATCAGGAGGTAGTCGGGTTTGCGTTCCGTGATGGCCGACGGATCCACGACCGGGATACGGGATCCTGGCAGGAGGCGCCCCTGCTTCGTGGGGTTCTTGTCTGCGACGAAGGCCACCATGTCCTCACGTACACCGCAGTAGTTCAGCAAGGTATTGCCCTTGGCGGCCGCGCCGTATGCGGCCACTGACTTCCCCGCATTGCGCGCCTCGATAAGGAATGCCAGGAGGTCTCGTTTTGTAGCCGAAACCCGCTCTGCGAAAGCGTCGTAGCGCTGGCCGGTAGTCAGACCCTCGGCGTGCTCAACGGCGAGCATGGCGGCGACGGCTGAACTTTCTGCATGCCCTGCCGAGCTGTGACAGAGGAAAACCCTCAGACTCCCGCCATGGGTAGGCAGTCTCTCGACGTCGAAGATGCGTAGACCGGAGCGGGCGAAGATCGGCACCAGGGCGGTCAGCGAGAGGTACCCGTAGTGCTCATGATAGATGGTGTCGAACTGGTTCTCGACGAGCAGATTGAGCAGATGCGGAAACTCAAGCGTCACTACACCTTCCGCCTTGAGAACGAGCGGCAGACCGCCGACGAAATCGTTGATGTCGGGCACGTGTGCCAGAACGTTGTTGCCGAGGATCAGGTCCGCCTCCCAGCCCTCCGATGCGAGCGTGCGAGCCGTATCACGGCCGAAGAATGCTTCACGAGTCTCGACGCCCTTTGCCCGCGCGGCCGCGGCGGTGTTCGATGTGGGCTCGATGCCAAGGGCCGGAATGCCCGCTTTGATGAAGAACTGAAGCAGGTAGCCGTCATTGCTCGCCAGTTCGACTACACGAGTTGAGGCCGATAGTTCGAACCGCTCGGTCATTTCCTCGACGTACTGACGGGCGTGCTCTACCCATCCGGAGGAGAAAGACGAAAAGTAGACGTAATCGTCATGGAAGTGAGCCGAGGAGTCGGGGCTGCTCTCCAACTGTACGAGCCAGCACGTCTCGCAGACGCACGCCTTGAGGGGGTAAAACATCTCGCCTTTAGCTGCGTCTTCGAGCTTGACGAACGCATTGGAGATCGGCGACAGGCCGAGATCGCAGACGACGCGTGACAACGGAGCACCACAGGACCTGCAACGGGCGTTGCTCACGTAAGGAACTCGTCGATCTGGTTGTTCAACATAGATTCGGCGCACGATAGGTCGGACTGTACGCCGCGGTACCAGGTCGCAGTTAGCGCCATTGCTTTGTCCAGGGTCCAGACCGGCCGCCACAGCAATTGTTTCCTGGCGCGCGCTGAGTCGAGATAGAGGTACGACGCCTCGTGCGGCGCCGAACGCGCAGCCTCTGCATCCACAGCCCAATTCAATTCCGGCCAATGTGGCTGCAAGCGTTTCAGAAAGTCACCCACGCTGACATTGTCGCCAATACGGGGACCGAAATTGAAGGCCGTCGCGGCGGTCTCATCGCGGGCGAGCAGGGCTGAGGCCAAGGTTAGGTAGCCACCCACGCAGTCCAGCACGTGCTGCCAGGGACGGGTTGCCCCAGGATTTCGCACCGAAAGTGTATAGCCCCCCGCCGCCGCCCTCGCCGCATCGGCAACCAGCCTGTCCTCACTCCAGTCCCCTCCCCCGATCACGTTGCCAGCGCGGGCACTGGCGACAAGGGTGTCGCCTGATGAGAAGAAACTGCGACGATAACTCTGCGTGACGAGTTCCGCTGCGGCCTTGCTGGCACTGTAGGGATCGTGGCCGCCTAAGGAATCATTCTCACGGTAGCCCCACTCCCAGCCGCGATTCTCGTAGCACTTGTCGGTCGTGACCACCACCACGCCGAGAATGCCTGGAACCGATCGCGCCGCCTCGAGGAGGTTCACCGTCCCCATCACGTTGACACCCCAAGTGTCGACGGGCTCAGCATAACTGCGCCGCACAAACGCCTGGGCTGCCATGTGAATCACAAGAGCTGGCTGCGCGATCCGCAGAGACTCCGCGAGTTGAGAAGAATCGCGGATGTCCGCAATCGTTTCCCCGGCGAGTAGTTCGCGCAGCGACGCCAATTCGAACAGGTTCGGTTCTCCCTTTGGGGACAGGGCATAGCCATACACGTCGCAGCCCAACCGCTTGAGCAGCGCCGTCATCCAACTGCCCTTGAACCCGGTGTGACCTGTCACGAACACACGTTTGCCGGCGAGATCAGCACCAAGGAGACGGGAGTTCAAGTCCAGACTTTCCACGGAGCCTGCCCCGACAGCCACAGGTCCTCAAGCAGAAGCTTGTCACGAAGCGTGTCCATTGGTTGCCAGAAACCTCGGTGCCGATAGGCCTGGAACTCACCCATCTTCGCCAGGGTCTGCAATGGTGCACCCTCCCACGACGAAGTGTCCCCGTCGATCACGTCAATCACCTTGGGTGATAACACGAAGTACCCCCCGTTGATCCACCCGCCATCGCCTTGAGGCTTTTCGATGAAGCCCCGCACCACCGTGTCATTCATCTCAAGCGCACCATAGCGGCCGGGGGGCTGGACAGCGGTAACCGTAGCAAGCTTGCCATGAGAACTGTGGAACGCAATCTGGGCGGAGATATCTATGTCAGCAACGCCATCGCCGTAAGTGAAACAGAAGGCCTCTTCATTTTCGACGTAACTGCGCACGCGCCGCAATCGTCCGCCGGTCATTGTGTCTTCGCCGGTGTCCACCAGCGTTACTTTCCACGGCTCAGCGTACTTGTGATGAACTTGCATATCGTTGTTCCGCATGTCGAAAGTGACATCCGACATATGCAGAAAGTAGTTTGCGAAATACTCTTTTATCATGAAGCCCTTGTATCCACAGCAAACGATGAACTCATTGATGCCATGCGCACCGTAAGACTTCATTATGTGCCAGAGGATCGGCTTACCTCCGATCTCCACCATCGGCTTGGGCTTTGTACTAGTTTCCTCAGCAATCCGCGTCCCGAGACCGCCAGCCAAAATCACTGCCTTCATCAAGCGATCTCCTGTCCGTAATGCGTCGTCGAAGTGGCGATTACCCTAAGGAAAATCATGCGATCGCACGAAGCAAAAAAAGCTCCCGGCGATTTCGCAATGCCCTTACGGTGTTCAACCTCGGAACCACTCGTGGCAAATAAGCGGTTTGAATTTCTCCGGCCTGTGCCGCCTATCGAGTTCACCGTTTCCAGATACCTCAGTCGGATAGATCGACTATCTCAGTTGCCTTGCAGGATCCTGTACGGCTGCATCGCCCGCATAAGGATCCTCCTCATGCAGCAAAGAGTGCACCTGCATACGGGTACCGTAGGGGCGAAGCAGGAAGCTGGCCGGACGCGGACGAATCCGCTGCGGCCACCAAAACCATCGACCCAGGACGGCGGCGATTGACGGCGTCATGAACGAGCGAACGATCACCGTGTCGAACAATAGGCCCAGGCCGATGGTGGTGCCGATCTGGCCGATGATTCGAAGGTCGCTGACCACCATCGAGGCCATGGTGGCGGCGAACACCAGTCCGGCCGTCGTCACTACCTTGCCGGTGCCGCCCATGGCGCGGATCAGGCCGGTGTTGATGCCGGCGCCGATCTCCTCCTTCATCCGCGACACCAACAACAGGTTGTAGTCGGATCCGACGGCCAATAGAACGATCACGGACATCGCTAAGACCATCCAGTGCAACTGGATGCCCAGTATGTATTGCCACAACAACACCGATAGCCCGAACGAAGCGCCCAACGACAGGGCGACCGTACCCACGATCACCAGAGCGGCGATCAGGCTTCGCGTGATGATCAGCATGATGATGAAGATCAGGCACAAGGCAGCGACTCCGGCGATCCAGAGATCGTAGGTGGAGCCATCGCGCCAGTCCTTCGCGGTGGAGGCAGCGCCAGCCACCCAGACCTTCGCGTTCACCAGGGGCGTGCCTTTAAGGGCCTCCTCGGCGGCAGTCCGCACCTTCTCGATCCGCGCAATACCCTCTTTTGTGGCGGGATCGCCATTGTGGGAGATGATGAATCGAGCCGATTTACCGTCCGGAGACAGGAACGAATTCATCGCGCGCTTGAAGTCTGCATTGTCGAAGACTTCCGGAGGTAGGTAAAAAGAATCGTCGTTCTTGGCATCGTCGTAGGCCTGTGCCATCAGGGTGGCAGTGTTGGTTTCACCGTCATCCCTGCCGACGATACCCACCATGGTGCTGTGCTGCGTGAGCATCATGTTTCGCATCTTTTGCATGATCGCGATCTGTTGTGGAAGCACCGCAACCATCTGAGGCAGGAGTTCGTCCAACCTATCGACGTATGTGAGCATGACCTTTATCTTGTCGGTCAACTCGTTGGTGCCATCCACTGCGTCAAAAATGGACCTCAACGCCCAACAGACCGGGATGCTGAAGCAGTGCGGTTCCCAGTAGAGGTAGCTGCGGATCGGCCGAAAGAAGTCGTCGAAGAGAGCGATCCAATCCCGCAAGTCCTTTGTGATGTCGTACATTTCATGAGTTCTTGTCGTTATTCTGTGGTTGATGACCACCATTTGCGACATGAGCTCGTACATGCGCTGATTGATCTTGATCATCTTCGCCATGTCGTCGGCCTGCTTCAGCATGTCTACCGCACGAGCGCGAAGATAATGCATGAACTGTTCTTGGCCGGCGGTTTGCATGCTGATCATGAACGGCAGTGACGTATGCGCAATCGGAGTTCCCTCGGGCCGGGTTATCCCCTGCACCCGCGACACTCCGGGAACCCGGAAAACCGCTTTGGCCACCTTGTTCAACACCATGAAATCCGCGGGATTCCGCATGTCATGGTCCGACTCGACCATGAGGATATCGGGCAACAATCGCGACTGGGAGAAATGGCGTTCGGCCGCCGCGAATCCAACATTCGCAGGAATGTAACCGGAGATATACGCGCGGTCGTTGTAACTCGCCTTATAGCCCGGCAACGCCAAGAGGCCGACAAGTGCAATCGCCAGCGAGGCGACCAGGATCGGAACGGGCCAGCGCACGATCGCCGTGCCGATCCCCCGCCACCGGCCGGCATTCAATTTGCGCTTGGGCTCCAACAGATTGAACCGGCTTGCCACCACGACGCCGGCCGGAACCAGGGTCACCGCGACGGCAACCGCCGCTACCATGCCTATCGCGCAGGGGGCGCCCATGGTATGGAAGTACGGCAGACGGGTGAAATGCAAACAGAAGATGGCCCCGGCGATCGTCAGACCGGAAGCGGCGACGACGGGCGTGACCCCGCGATACATGTCGTAGTAGGCCGCCTCGCGGTCATGGCCCCTCTGACGCGCCTCCTGATAGCGACCGAAGAAAAATATTCCGTAGTCGGTTCCGGCTGCGATGGCGAGGAATATCAGCATGTTCACGGCGAACGTCGACAACACCAAGAGGTTGTTCGCGCCTAGGAACGCGACGATCCCGCGGGCAGCCGCCAATTCGACACCCACCATGATCAGCAGCAGAATCACTGTGACCACGGAACGGTAGACAAACAACAGCATCGTGAAGATGATCACAACGGTGACCGCGGTGATCTTCAAAATGGATTTGTTGCCGCTGTGCTGCATATCCGAGGCCAGCGGTGCTTGACCCGCCACATAAGACTGGACGCCCTGCGGCGGCGGAATGCTATCGACAACCTTGCGGAGCGCGGCCACCGAGGCTTCACCCAGCGGCGTCCCCTGATTGCCGGCTAGGTTCACCTGAACATATGCGGCCTTACCATCGGGACTCTGCACACTCGACGAAGTCAGTCGGTCACCCCAGAGATCCTGCACATGCTCAATATGCTTGGGATCGTTCTTTAGAGCCTGGATCAGTCGGGCGTAGTACTCCCGGGCGTCATCGCCGAGCGACTGCTGGCCCTCAAGGACGATCATCGCGGAACTGTCCGAGTCGGACTCTTTGAACAGTTGGCCCATCCGCTTCATGGCAATACCCGCGGGGGCATCACTGGGAATAAGCGAGACAGAGTTCTTTTCGGCGACGTGCTCTAGCGCCGGGATCGCCGACTTCCAACTCCAGCCGACGGACGCCAGGGTTGCAAGCAGGGTAACTGCCAGCCACGCGACGATGATCAGCGGAGCAAGATTGCGTACCGTCCGGGCTATGAAGGGCCGCCGACGGGTGTCCTCTGTACTCATCGGCCCCCGCTAGTCCCTCAGCAACAGGGCACGAACCAGGGGGCGGGGCCCGAGAGGGCGGAGCATGGTGCTGGCGGGGCGAGGACGCACATGCTGCGGCCACCAGAACCAGCGACCCAGTATCGCGGCGATCGAAGGCGTCATAAATGCGCGGACCACCAACGTGTCAAACAAGAGTCCAAGCGCAATCGTCGTCCCCAACTGCCCGATGGTCAGCAGGTCGCTGACGACCATCGAGCCCATGGTCGCGGCGAAGACCAACCCTGCTGCCGTGACGATCTTGCCCGTTCCACCCATCGCCCGGATGATGCCGGTCTTGATGCCGGCGCCCAGCTCCTCCTTCATTCGCGAGACTAGCAGCAGGTTGTAGTCGGATCCGACAGCCAACAAGAGGATGACGGACATTGCCAACACCACCCAGTTCAGTTGGATACCGAGCAAGTACTGCCAGACCAGCACAGACAACCCGAAGGAAGCACCGAGCGACAGGGCCACCGTGCCGACGATGACCATCGCGGCGATTAGGCTTCGCGTCATCAGCAGCATGATGATGAAAATGAGACACAGCGCCGCGACACCCGCGATGAGCAGGTCGTACTTGGACCCTTCGACGAGTTCCTTGGTTCCGGCCGCGGAGCCGGCCAGATAGATTTTCGCGGCCTCTAGTGGCGTTCCCTTCAGCGCCTCTTCGGCCGCATTCCTCAGCGGCTCTACACGCGAAATACCTGTCGGGGTCGCAGGATCGACATTCTGCGTGATGAGGAAGCGTGCGGCCTTCCCATCCGGCGACATGAAAATCTTCTTGATCTGCTGGAAAGCCTGATTGTTGTCGATAATGTCCTGAGACATGAAGAACGAGTCCTCGTTCTTCGATTCGTCGAAGGCATTCCCCATCGCCATCGGGTTATTGTTCGCGTCCTCCTGGGTGGCAACCAGACCGCCCATGGTGCTGTGCATGGTCAGCATCATCGTGCGGGTGTTCTGCATCGTCGCAATCATCGGCGGAAGTTGCGCCAGCATCTGCGGCATGAGCAGATCTAGCTGATCAAGGTCCTTGACCAGATCCCCCATCTTGTCGACGACCATATCGATACCGTCGATCGCATCAAAAATCGCTCTAAGGTTCCAGCACAGCGGAATGTCGTAGCAGTGCGGCTCCCAGTAGAAATAGTTGCGGATCGGCCGGAAAAAGTCATCGAAATCCGCGAGATGGTCACGCACCTCCGCGACGGAGTCTTTGAGATCGTGCGTAGCACCCACCATGCTGTGCGTGACGCCCACCATCTCCGTCATCAGTTCCTGCATGTGTTGCATGAGCGCGATCATGGTCGATATATCATTGGCCTGATCGAGCATGTCGGCCATGCGCGCCTTCTGAAACGGCAGGAAAATCTGGTTGTTCGCCTGCGTCCAACTCAGCGCCCAAGGAATGGAAGTGTGGTCGATCGCTTTACCCTCGGGCCGCGTTACCGACTGCACATTGGAAATCCCCGGAACAGCGAATAGCGCCTTGGCGAGCTTGTTCAGTACCAGGAAGTCCGCCGAGTTACGCATATCGTGATCAGACTCAACTAGCAGAATATCGGGAGTCGTCATTTTCGATTCCGGGAAGTGTCGCGCCGCCGCCGCATAACCCTTACTGCCCGGGATGTCCTTGGGAAGAAACTTCTGGTCGTTGTAACTCGGCTGATACCCCGGCAGGGTCAACAGTCCGATGAGCATCACCGACGCCGAGGCAAGAAAAATGGGCACCGGCCAACGCACGATCGCAGTGCCGATCCGCCGCCATCGATGGGTGGTGACCGTACGCCGAGGGTCGAACCAGCCAAATCGGCTGCCAAGCGCGATCGCGGCTGGGATCAGGGTGAGCGCGACCGCCACCGCAACCAATACGCCGACCGCCCCGGGAATGCCCAGCGGCTGGAAGTAGGGTAACCGGGTGAAGCGCAGACAGGCGATTGCCCCGGCAATCGTCAGACCCGAAGCCAGCACCACCTTCGCGATCGAGCGATAGGACGTATAGAACGCGGACTCGCGATCCTCACCGGCCTGCCGCGCTTCCTGGTATCGGCCAACGAAGAATATGCCGTAATCCGTTCCGGCGGCGATACCGACGGTGACCAACAAGTTGACGACATAGGTGGTCAGGCCGACGATGCCGTACAGACCGAGCAGCGCCACGAGTCCTCGGGCAACCTGCAGCTCCATGCCGACGGTGATCAGCAGGATGATCGTCGTGATAAACGAACGGTAGAGCAGCAGCAGCATGAAGAAAATCACCGCAACACTGACCGCCGTGATGAGCAGAATGGTGCGGTTACCGCTGGCGCTCATGTCGGCGATGATCGGGGCCGGCCCGGTGAGATACGCCTTAACCCCCGGTGGCGCGGGGGTGTTGTTCAGCACGTCCTGGACAGCTTTTACCGATTGCGCTGCCGAGGCCTGGCCCATCACACCCACCAGGTCCAACTGGGCATACACCGCCTTGCCGTCGACACTCTGAGCCGCGCCAGCGGTCAGGGGATCTCCCCAGAAATCCTGGATGTGCTGAACATGTTTGGGATCGGCCTTGAGTTGCCGAATGACCTCGTCGTAGTACTTGTGTGCATCCGCACCGAGAGGCTTATCGCCCTCGAGCACGATGACGGCCACACTCCCGGAGCTGTCGGTCTCTTTGAACAGGGACCCCATACGTCCCGCCGCTTCGACGGACGGCGCGCCAGTAGGAGTAAGCGAGACCGAGTGGGTCGCCTCCACGACTTCGAGGGGCGGCACGAAGAGCGTGAGCACGACGGTGATGGCGAGCCAGCCCAGAATGATCAGCGGCGCAAACGAACGGATGAACGAAGCCAGGCGGGGGCGATGTCTCGGATGTGCCGGATCTGTCGCGGCGATCGTGTCGTTCATGCGGCCTGCAACACACAGGAGGTGAAGGCATTCACTTCGTTCGAGATCTTTTCTACTTTGACTTCGTTGTTCACCAGGATGCGGCACCCAATCGTGTCGGTATCGCCCTGCGCCATCAGGTTGCCGAATGCGGTCGCTTTGGCGATGTCGTTTTCCAACGACCACGGCAGGGTGACGTTCTTGATGAACTTGGGCGTTCCATCGACGTCGAAATAGCTGATATCTGCCACCGTTCCCGGCGCACCGAAGACCTCATATACCAACTTTTTGGGGTTGTAGACCTGTTTGACGGTGTCGTTGCCCTGCGTGTCGCCATACGTCGGGCGCTTCTCGCTGCCAAAAACCGCGTGCAGTCGCGACACGGTAAACCCACCCGCCACGACGACCGCCAGCACGAGCAACGGAATCCACAACCGTCTCAAGAGCGAAAAGATTGCAGGCCTCCTCGGCTATCCGTGCGTCCGGAACCATCCTGCGGCATCACCGATCTGGTCGCAAACCCACAGGGTCCCGCTGGGCGAATCTGGGCGTCGTTCAGAGTAAACCACGCCGATGAGCGACTAAGTCCATTTCCCCATGGGATGTAACACGAACACTTGGGTGTTTGCCTTGCTCTACGGTCTCTTGGCGGTTGCGTGAACCGTTCGACAGTGATGCATAGACGGCAATCCGGCAAATGTCGATGGTCGTCGCTAGCGAAGGCGCAACCCTTATGTCGACGCTCGTTGTCCATCGCTCGGACCTGACCGCGTTCGGCTAACAGGCAACTCGACGAGTGGGGCGGGAGGCTCCGGTGTGATTCCGAAGCCACGGGCATACGCGACTCCTCGGCTGGCTTAGCCATCGCCGCATTGTCAACCCTCCGCACGATATCCCCCGTCCAAGCCATAGCTGAAATGGTGTATTCGAGCGTTCTGTTGTGCGAATTTGTCGACACCAATAATTTCGTCCTTGCCGACGCCAACGAATTTCACGTGACACTTCGTCGGCGCGATGCTCAACGGTTGACCGGCCAGTCCCATACCGACATGTCCCCGGCGGGATAGTTCATGCAGACGTCGGTGGCCTTGGCGACAACGCCCTTGTTGTTGAAGAAGATCTTCGCCCAGTTACCCCACCGGGTTGCCATCTGCTCGTAGTACACGTTGGTCGCCGTGTTTTCCGAGTACTGGCGGCGGGCGACCGGATCGAGCGAGAAGAACCAATGAATCCGGTCCACGGCGCCTTGTTGCACGTCGGCGGGTCGGTTGCTCTTGTCGATCATGTACCGCTCGAAGTAAACCGGGCTGGTGTCACGCACCGCGGCGAGGTACTGCTCGGTGTCACAGGTGGTGATGATGATCCGGTGCGGGATCGGATAATCGTCGGTGGCATCGGCCTGGGCGGGTCCAGCGGCGCCCAGATAGCTCGCTATTGCCGCGATCAGTGCAATCCCAACGCGCGTCGCACGCGTCATCATTCGATTCATCGTTCTCCTGCCCCATCCGTCACGATCGAGTTGCGCCACAAGCCGCACATCCCCTGAGTCCCTACCCGCGCCGCCCCATAGTAGCGGCTCGATTGTATGCGGATCGTGTCGCAGATGTGACGTCTGGTGTTGATGGTATCGAGTCAGCCACCGTTGGTTACGGGGTTAGCCGACAACGTAATAAAGCCATCGTTGATCCAAACCCCCCAACGGCCACCCCACATCGAGGTCCACACCACGGGCTGGCCCGCCCAGTGCTCGGCAGGCTTTCCCGGCGCCCAGGGCGGCGGCACTTCCCCCATCGGGGGCGGCGGTGGGGGCGCATCCGCAATCGCGGTGGCAGTGCCCAGGCCCAGCACTGCCGCGAGGAGTCCGCCGGAGACGACAGCAGCAGCCAGAGTGGTGGTGGTCAACCTCATAAGCGCCTCCTGCGTTGAGAATCAACACTGTACTAGCAAACATAGCCAACGCTGAGCGACAGTCAAACCAACGCCGGGCGCCAACAGCGAGCTGTCACGCGTTCGGCTCGATCCAGCATCGTTTACACTGCAAGCAGCCGGACTAACTGCCTAGTCCATCCAATGAAAACTGGATGGATATTGACGGACCCGCAGATTGTGTCCTATCTCACAGAGGCACAGCAACCACCGAGGAGCAACGTTGCGCAAGGCAAAACGAACGATCAGCGGCCACACCGCGGTGATCAGCGGCGCTGCATCGGGAATGGGTCGCAGCCTGGCCCAGCGTCTCGCGGCGCACGGCAGCCCGGTCGCGATCACCGACATTGATGAACAAGCGCTCAAGGAGACCGCCGCAAGCATATCGGGGCCGGTGCTGACGCGGGTGCTTGATGTCCGCGATGCCGACGCGCAGCTGTCCTGGGCTCAGGAGGTGCGGGACTGGACACCAACCACGATCGGGTCGGTATTCAACAACGCAGGCGTCGCGCTACAAGGGACCGTCGCGGACACCGATCCGAAGGACGACCAGTGGGTGTGGGACATCAACTTTCATGGCGTCGTCAACGGAACGCGGGCGTTCCTGCCGATACTTACCGAGCAAAACGACGGCGTGATCGTCAACACATCCAGCATTTTCGGCCTGGCCGCAATCGCGAACCAGAGCGCCTACTGCGCAGCCAAGTTCGCAGTCCGCGGTTTCACTGAATCGCTGCGCCAGGAGTTGCGTGGCAGTGGGGTCACCGCCGTCTCGGTCCATCCCGGTGGCGTGAAAACCAACATCGTGCGCAATGCGCGACTACCCGAAGACCCGGACGCCAACGGACCGAGCAGAGAACAACTGGCCGCCGAGTTCGAATCGGTCACAGCGACCACGTCCGACCAGGCCGCGGAGATCATCCACCGAGGTGTCGAGGCCGGCAAGTCCCGCATCCTGGTGGGGACCGATGCCCGACTCCTCGATCTTCTCAGTCGGATCACCCCGACCCGATACATCGAGGTGATGGAGAAATTCCAGGCGCCCATCAACAAGGCACGTCAAGCAGCAGCCTCGTCCTAGCCGGCGACGACGCCCGACTGCCGCACGCCGTACGGCGGCGCCCCGAATTCCTTGACCGGCCGGAACCCGTTCTTGCGGGCGGCGGCGGCGCCGCGGCGGACCAGTGCCGCGGTCGCGACGAACCCGGCCTGATCGGTCAGGATGAACGGGGTCAGCAGTCGGTTGTGCACGAAGCCGAACGACAGCCCGGCCTCCGGGATGGCCCAGCCGAGCGACCCGCCGAGGCCGACGTGACCGAAGCCGGGTAGCACACCGGGGATGCCCAGGCCGTGGTAGCCGAGGTGGAAAGCCAACGGAATCAACAGGTTGCGGTCCGGGCGCATGTTGAGCCGACCGGTCAGTTTCGCCACCAACTCGGTCGAGAGGTAGCGCTGACCGTCGATCTCGCCGCCGTTGGCGATCGCTCCGTACATCCGGGCCAGGGCACGTGCGGTGGCCACCCCGTTGGCCGACGGCAGCTCGCTGTCCAGCAGCGGAATATCGCCCTGCACAACGGCTTTCATGCCGGGGAAGTACATCGAACCGAAGACGGCCGACACCTCCAGCGCTGCGATCCTGGGCGCGACGGCGTTGAAGACGGGGTTCGGGATGTTCAGCTGCGGGTGGATGATCTGGGCGATGGTGGTCGGCGCGCCGAGCGGTGGGCGGCCCAGGTGGATGCCGTCGGTGTTCAGCGGCTCGGCAACCTCGATCCGGATCAGTTCACGCATGCCCTTGCCGGTGACCGCGCGGGCCAGGCCGGACAACAGCCAGCCGTAGGTAATCGCGTGGTAGGCCGACTTGCCGAAGTGCTTGCCGACGGGCGCGGCCGCGATCCGCTCCTCCATGTGCTGGTGGTCGAGCAGTTCGCGCTTCCGCACGCCACGCAGGTGTGACAGCCCGGCGCGGTGCCGCATCACCTCCCGGACCGTTATGTCGGCCTTGCCGTTGGCCCCGAACTCGCGCCAGTACTCGGCCACCGGGGCGTCGTAGTCGATCAGGCCGCGGTCGGCCAGCCGGTGGATGACCGTGGAGGAGACCCCCTTGGTCGCCGAGAACACCATCGGCGCGGTGTCGGCCGACCAGTGCCGCCGACCCCGGCGGTCCGACCAGCCGGTCCAGACGTCGACGACGGGCTGGCCGTCGAGGTATACCGCCAGCGCCCCGCCCCCGAACCGGGGATGGGGAAAGAGGCTGGCGAAACTGCGCAGCGCGCACGCGAAGTTCGGGTCGGCGGCACCCTGCACCCCATGGGGCAGGGTGGTGCTCTCGCCACCGATTGTTGCCTGGGTCACAGCTCGAATTTACCCGGCGGACGCACCGCCGTGGACAATGTTGCCAATCTGTTAACTTCGCTGCTCCGCGGCGTCGAGCAGCTGCTGGGCGGCCAGCGCGGGCGTCAACTCGCCCTCCCGGACCTGCCGTTCCACCTCGGCCCGCATCCGCTTGACCGCCGGATGGGTGAGCACCCGGTCCAGCACGGCGTCGCGGACCATCGACCAGGTCCAATCGACCTGTTGGGTGCGGCGGCGCGCCTCGAACTCGCCGGCGTCGACGAGCACCTGGCGGTGGCGCAGCACGGTGTCCCACAACTCCTCGAGCCCGGTGCCCTCCACCGCGCTCATCGTCAGGACCGGCGGCCGCCACAGCGTCTCGCGCGGATAGATCAGCCGGATCGCGGCGGACAGCTCGCGGGCGGCGGCCTTGGCCTCGGTCGTGTGCTCGCCGTCGGCCTTGTTGACCACCACGATGTCGGCGAGCTCGAGCACACCCTTCTTGATGCCCTGCAACTGATCTCCGGTGCGGGCCAGGGTGAGGAAGACGAAGGTGTCGACCATGTTGGCGACGGCGACCTCGGACTGACCCACCCCCACCGTCTCGACCAGCACGACGTCGAACCCGGCCGCCTCCAGCAGCACGATGGTCTCCCGGGTGGCCTTGGCGACCCCGCCGAGGGTGCCCGACGTCGGCGACGGCCGGATGTAGGCGTCGGGGTGCACCGCCAGCCGCGCCATCCGGGTCTTGTCCCCGAGGATCGACCCCCCGGTGCGGGTGGACGACGGGTCGACGGCCAGCACCGCGACCCGGTGACCCCGGTCGATCAGGTACATACCGAGGGCCTCGATGGTGGTCGACTTGCCGACGCCGGGCACGCCGGTGATGCCGACGTGCATCGCCGAACCAGCGTGCGGCATCAGCTCCAGCAGCAGCTGCTGCGCCTGGGCGCGGTGGTCCGGGCGGGTCGACTCCACCAGCGTGATCGCCCGCGGCAGCGCGGCGCGGTCACCGCCGCGGATCGCCTCGGCGAGCGCTGCGATGTCGGGGTCGCCGGGCATCAGGAGAGGTCGTAACCCAGCCGCTCGGCCAGCTTGTGCAGCAGGTCGACGGCCGCGTCGGCGATCACCGTGCCGGGCGGGAAGATGGCGGTGGCGCCGGCGGAATACAGCTCGGCGAAGTCGCCGGGCGGGATCACCCCACCGACCACGATCATGATGTCCGGCCGGCCGACCGCAGCCAGCGCGTCGCGCAGCGCCGGGACCAGGGTCAGGTGGCCGGCCGCCAGCGAGGACACCCCGACCACGTGGACGTCGTTGTCGGCGGCCTGGCGCGCCACCTCCTCCGGGGTGGAGAACAGCGAGCCCACGTCGACGTCGAAACCGATGTCGGCGAACGCGGTCGCGATCACCTTCTGGCCGCGGTCGTGGCCGTCCTGACCCATCTTGGCCACCAGGATGCGCGGCCTGCGTCCGTCGGCCTCGGCGAACTTCTCCACCAATTTCGTTGCGGTCGTCACGTTCTGGGCCTTCCCCACCTCGTCGCGGTAGACCCCGGCGATGGTTCTGATCTCGGCCTGATGCCTGCCGTAGACCCGTTCCAGGGCGTCGGAGATCTCACCGACGGTGGCCTTGGCCCGGGCGGCGTCGATCGCCAGCGCCAACAGGTTGTTGCCCAGGCCGTCGTCGCCCGGGTTCATCCCCCGGTCGCTTCGCTCCTGCCCGCCGGCTCTCCCCTCCGCGGCCGCGGCCCTGGCGAGTTCGTCGAGCGCCGCCGTCACCGCCGCCTCGTCCCGTTCGGCCCGCAGCTGCTTGAGCTTGGCGAGCTGCTCGGCGCGCACCCGGCTGTTCTCGACCTTGAGGACCTCGATGTCCTGGTCCTCGTCGACCTGGTACTTGTTCACCCCGATCACCGGCTGCTGCCCGGAGTCGATGCGGGCCTGGGTGCGCGCGGCGGCCTCCTCGATCCGCAGCTTCGGGATGCCGTCGCTGATGGCCTGTGCCATGCCGCCGTGCGCCGCGACCTCCTCGATGTGGGCGCGTGCGCGCTGCGCCAGTTGGTAGGTCAGCCACTCCACGTAGTACGAGCCGCCCCACGGATCGATCGGCCGGGTGGTGCCCGACTCCTGCGCCAGCAGCAGCTGGGTGTTGCGGGCGATGCGGGCCGAGAAGTCGGTGGGCAGCGCCAGCGCCTCGTCGAGCGCATTGGTGTGCAGCGACTGGGTGTGGCCCTGGGTGGCGGCCATCGCCTCAACGCAGGTGCGCGCGACGTTGTTGAAGGCGTCCTGCGCGGTCAGCGACCAGCCCGAGGTCTGCGAATGGGTACGCAGCGAAAGCGATTTCGGGTTCTTGGCGCCGAAACCCGCGACCAGCTCGCTCCACAGCAGCCGCCCGGCGCGCAGCTTGGCGACCTCCATGAAGAAGTTCATCCCGATGCCCCAGAAGAACGACAGCCGGGGCGCGAACTTGTCGATGTCGAGCCCGGCGTCCAGACCGGCCTTGAGGTAGTCGACGCCGTCCGCCAGCGTGTAGGCCAATTCCAGATCGGCCGTGGCGCCGGCCTCCTGGATGTGGTAGCCCGAGATCGAAATGGAGTTGAACTTGGGCATTTTCGCGCTGGTGTAGGCGAAGATGTCGGAGATGATCCGCATCGACGGCTTGGGCGGATAGATGTAGGTGTTGCGGACCATGAACTCTTTGAGGATGTCGTTCTGGATGGTCCCGGCCAGCTTCTCCGGCGGCACACCCTGCTCCTCGGCGGCCACCACGTACAGCGCCAGGATCGGCAGCACCGCACCGTTCATGGTCATCGACACCGACACCGCCGACAGGTCGATGCCGTCGAACAGCTGGCGCATGTCCAGGATGGAGTCGATAGCCACCCCGGCCATCCCGACGTCACCCTGCACCCGGGGATGGTCGGAGTCGTAGCCGCGGTGGGTGGCGAGGTCGAAGGCCACCGACAGGCCCTTCTGGCCGGCGGCCAGGTTGCGTCGGTAGAAGGCGTTGGAGTCCGCGGCCGTGGAGAAGCCGGCGTACTGCCGGATGGTCCAGGGCTGGTTGACGTACATCGTGGGGTACGGGCCCCGGATGAACGGCGGCTCGCCGGGAAAGCTGTCCAGCGGGTAGCCCGCCGCCGCGACGGCGTCCCGGTCGGCGCCGACGAACAGCGGCTTGACGCCGATGCCCTCCGGGGTCTGCCAGTCCAGCTGGTCGGCGGTGCAGCCGTGGGCCGCAGCAGCGGCTGAGATCTGCTGCGCCGCATCGGCTTCGGTGGGCGCGACGACTTGGTGGTCACCGTGCAGCGGGATACCGGCGAAACTGGGTACCGTACCTGCGGCCACATCGGAGGCCGGAGCCGCACCGCCGGCGACATCGGAAGTAGTCACGTCACGCTCCCAATCGGGTGAGCAGAGCCGAAAGTGCTTCGACCGCATCGATTTTAGCGGTCAGGTACCCGTCGGGCCGACCCGCGGCGGGCACGTCGACCACCGCCTTCTCCGGGCCGGCGAGATAGATCTGCTGCACCCCGGCGGCCCGCGCCGCCTCGACGACCTCGGTGACCTCGGTGCCGTAGCGCGCGTCGGTGCCGCAGATCACCGCGATCTCGGCCGCGGCCTCCCGGACCGCTTCGGCGACGCCCGAGGCCGTCACGGTACCCGGGTTGACCGCCTCGATTCCGCCCGAGGCCAGCAGGTTCGCGGCGAAGGTGGTGCGGATGTTGTGCTCGGCCAGCGGCCCCAACGGCAGCAGCAGCACCCGCGGCCGCGACCCGCCGCGCTCCAGGTACGCATCGGAGCGGTCGCGCAGCACCTCGAAGCCCGCGGCGTAGCGCTGCACCGCGGCAGGGGTGGCGTCCCGAGGCAGGGGCGGCTCGCTGAGGTTGGGGAACTCGTTGACCCCGGTGATCGCGGTGCGCCGGTGCGCGATGTCGGCCGACCGCTCCGCCCGCACCTGTTCGATCTGCGCGGCGATGTGGTCGCGCGCCACGGTGAATCCCCCGCGCGCCTCGATGTCCTGGAAGTGCGACCAGGCCTGGGCGGCAAGCCCTTCGGTGAGGTCCTCGACGAACCACGAACCGCCCGCGGGATCGAGCACCCGGCCGATGTGCGACTCCTCCAGCAGCAGCAATTGGGAGTTGCGGGCGATGCGCCGGGAGAATGCCGGCTTGATGCCCGGAAAGCCGCCGGCGATCGCCACATCGAACGGCAACACCGCAACGGTGTCCGCCCCGCCGACCCCGGCACCGAACGCCGCGAGCGTCGTGCGCAGCATGTTCACCCACGGGTCGCGCTGCGCCATCATGGGCAGCGACGTGACCGCGTGCAGGGTGGTCGCGCCGCTGTCCGGCCGGCCGAGCACATCGGCGATCCGGGCCCAAACCCGGCGGGCAGCGCGGAACTTCGCGATCGTCATGAACTGGTCGTCATCGGCGACCAGCCGGAAACTGATCTGGCGCAACGCATCCGATACGTCCAGCCCGGCGTCCACCAGCAGCCGAACATAGTCCACCGCCGCGCCGAGCGCACCGGCGAGCTCCCACGCCGCGTTGGCGCCCCGGTTGTGCAAGGCCGGCCCGTCGACGGTGACGGCCCGCACCCCGGGCCGGCCCGCGAGCTTGGCGGCCACCGCCACAACCTCGCCCGCCGACGGCGCGGCGCGATCGGCCAGCGGAGCGGTCAGCGGGTCGGCGCCCAGGTCGATGGACATCGCCGCCCGCTTGGCGTCATCGGCCCCGGCGACCAGCGCCAGCACCGCCTCGGCCGCCGCCGTGAACTCCGCGCCGGCGTCGACGATCACCGGAGCGAGCTCGAGGTACACCCCCTCGAGCAGGCGGTCGAGATCGGCCGGGGCCACGCCGCCTTCCCCGACCCGCAGCACCAAGGCGCTCACCCCGTCGCTCAGCGCGGTCAGCACCGCGGCGTTGCCGTCGGCAACGGCGCCGCCCCAGCCGGCGGCCGGAAACGTCTCGGCCACCTTCCAGCCCGCCAGGACATCGCGGTGGGCGTCCGCGCCCCGAATGAACGGCCAGCTGCCGGGAAGCGGCGGCTCGGGCAGCGCGTCGAGCGCGGTGTAGAGCGGGCGGATGGGAAAACCCTCGTAGGTGGGCGAGTCGAGCAGCCGTTCGGGTTCGTCCGGCAGATCGGCGGGATCGCGCCGGGTGCTCTTCGCCAGCACTGCGGCCACCGCGGCGCGCCAGCGGGCGCGGCTGCTCTCCATGTCAACCGAGACCTCTACCGACACCGGCAACTCCTGTTGTCGCAGCAGGTGGCGGCCCGGGGACCGGACCAGCCACTCGCCAATCAGGCTAAATGATGGCCCCGACCCGGTCGTCGGCGACCGGCGGGCGGCGCCGGAGTTCGCCTCGCATCCGCCGGCACGTCACCGGGGGCACGTAACCTTGGTAAACGTGATGGCAGGGGTCCTGAGCACGCTGCGCAGTGTGCGTTCCGCGGTGGCGACCGCCGCGCGCCAGGTGCCGCGGAGCCGGATCATCATCGCCGGCGTCGCCGCTGTGATTCTCGTCGCAGTCGCGGTATGGGTGCCGCTGCCCACCGCCGTCCAGCTGCGCGACTGGGCGACCTCGGTCGGGCCGTGGTTCCCGCTGGCGTTTCTCGCCACCCACATCGTCGTCACGGTCTTCCCGTTCCCGCGCACCGCCTTCACCCTGGCCGCGGGCCTGCTGTTCGGCCCGGCCCTCGGGGTCGGGATCGCCGTGCTGGCCAGCGCGCTGAGCGCGGTGATCGCCCTGGTGCTGGTGCGGGCGCTGGGGCTGCAGCTCAGTGGGCTGGTCAGCCACCCGCGGGTGGAGTCGGTGGATGCCTGGCTGCGCAGCCGCGGCTGGCCCGCGGTGCTGTCGCTGCGGTTGATCCCGGTGGTGCCGTTCTCGGTGCTCAACTACGCCGCGGGCGCCTCGGCCGTGCGGGTGCTGCCCTACCTGCTGGCCACCCTGGTCGGCCTGCTGCCCGGCACCGCCGCCGTGGTGATCCTGGGTGATGCGTTGACCGGCAACATCAATCCGCTGCTGGTGCTGGTCTCGGTCTGCACCGCCGCTCTCGGCATCGCCGGGCTGAGCTACGAGACCCGCCACTACCGCCGTCGGCACGCCGCCGCGGTGACCGATCCGGACGGCGCCCCGGCGGTCACCGGCTGATCAGCCCTCGTTGGCCCCGTGCCGGGGTGCGGGCCGCGCCGCCGGCGGGGGGCCCGGCTGCTGCAGGAAGTCGGTCGCCGACGGCTGGGTCTGCTGCGACAGCGGCGGGTATTGCGGCGTCGAGTAGGACGGCGTGATGCCGGTGGACACCGGCGAGCGCGCCTCCGCCTCGGCCTTGGCGACCGCCTGGGCGATGGCCGGGTCGGTCTGGGTGGTGAACCAGTCGGCGACCTCTTTGCTGTCGTCCTCGGGCTTGGGCAGGTTCTCCTCGACCGGCGAGGGCTGGTAGCGGAACACGCCGTCGTCGCCGGGGGCGCCGAGCAGCTTGGTGAAACCCTGCAGGGCCGAACCGAAGTCGCTGGGCACCACCCACACCTTGTTGGCCTCGCCCTTGGCCATCTGCGGCAGGGTCTGCAGGTACTGGTAGGCCAGCAGTTCGGGGGTGGGTCGGCCCGCCTTGATCGCGGCGAAGGTCTTCTCGATGGCCTTGGCCTGGCCCTGGGCCTGCAGGTACTGGGCGGCCCGCTCACCCTGGGCGCGCAGGATCCTCGACTGCCGGTCGGCCTCGGCGGCCAGGATGGCCGCCTGCTTGGCGCCCTCGGCCGCGAGGATCTGGGCCTGCTTCTGCCCCTCCGCCTGCTTGATCGACGCCTCCCGGCTGCCCTCGGCGGTCAGGATCATCGCGCGCTTCTCGCGGTCGGCGCGCATCTGCTTCTCCATCGAGTCCTGGATGGACGGCGGCGGGTCGATGCTGCGCAGTTCCACCCGCGCCACCCGCAGGCCCCAGCGGCCGGTGGCCTCGTCGAGCACCCCGCGCAGCTGCCCGTTGATCTGGTCGCGTGAGGTCAGGGTCTGCTCGAGCGTCATACCGCCGACCACGTTTCGCAGCGTCGTGGTGGTCAGCTGCTCGACACCGACGATGTAGTTGCTGATTTGGTAGACCGCGGCCTGGGGGTTGGTGACCTGGAAGTAGACGACGGTGTCGATGTTGACCGTCAGGTTGTCCTCGGTGATCACCGGCTGCGGGGGGAACGACACCACCCGCTCGCGCAGGTCGACCCGGGCCCGGATCCGGTCCACGAACGGCAGCAGCAGGGTGAGCTGCCCGGACACGGTCTTGCTGTAGCGGCCCAGCCGTTCGATCACGGCGGCCTCGGCCTGCGGGATCAGGGCCACGGACTTGGCCACCACGATGATGGCGAAGATCACCAGCACTGCCAGGAGTACGAGTCCTGCGACCGCACCGTCCATCAGGGTTCCTTCCGTTGCTCGCCCGGGTGTCCCTAGGCGTCTCGCCACACGACCGCGGTGGCCCCGTCGATGTGCATCACGGTGACGTGGTCGCCCGGCTCGTACACATCGTCGTCGTTCAGCGGGCGCGCCGTCCACACTTCGCCGTCCAATTTCACCTGGCCGTCGTGCCGGGAGACCCGGTCCAGCACCAGCGCGCTCTTGCCCTCCAGCGCCTTGACCGGGTCGAGCATGCCCTTACCGGCGAGGATCCTGCGCTTGAGAGCCGGCCGCACCAGCGCCAGCAGCAGGACCGAGACCACCAGGAACACCGCGCCGTCGGCCCAGACCGGCCAGTCCAACAGCCAGCTGGAACCGGCCGCCGCCAGCGCCCCACCGCTGAGCATGATCAGGAACAGGTCACCGGTGAGTGCCTCGGCACCGGCAAGACCCAGGGCGAAGACGAGCCAGATCAGCGCCGCGGGCATGCCGCCAGGATAACGCGCGAATTGGCGCAGCGGTGGCAGACGGCCTGTCCGGTGCACAAGCACTACACTGCGAGCATCATGTGGTGCCCGAGTGTCTCACTGTCGATGTGGGCCAACGCCTGGCTTGCCGGCCAGGCGGCGCCGGACGATGTGCTCGACGCGCTATCGCTTTGGGCGCCAACACATTCGGTGACGGCCTATGATGCCGTCGCCGGTGGCCGCACCGGCCTGCCGTGGCCCGATGTCGACCCCGCGGGCGCGGTCTCGCTTATACAGACGGTGCGCAGCGGCGCCGGGCGGCCGGCGCGGCCGGTGATCGGCGTGGTGCTGCCCGTACCCGGCGACGTCCGCGGCCTGCCCGCGGGCACCGGGTTCCAGCGCGATGCGATCAACGCGGGTGAGGCCGTGATCGTCAGCTCCCCCGCCGGTGAGGCCATCGGCCTGGTGCCGGAATTCGAGTACGACGAGGGCGACGACGGAATGGCCGACGAGGATCTGTCGCCCGAGTTGTGCCGGCTGTCGTGGACGGTCTACTCGGTGCCGTCCGTCCCGATCGCGGACCAGATGGATCTCGGGGAGGCCGAATACGCGTTGCGTTCGGCGGTGCGGTCGGCGGCCGAGGCGCTGGGCGCGATGCGGTTGGGCGCGGCCGGCGGTGTGGACGATCCGCGCGGGCTTGTCGAGCAGGTGCTGGAGTCGAGCAGACACCATCGCGCCCCCGATCACGCTCCGACCCGGGCCCTTCGGGTGCTGGAGAACGCCGCTCACGTCGACGCGATCATCGCGGTCAGCGCCGGCCTGATGCCGATCGGGACGCAGAGCGCATCGGAGGCCCAGATCGCCAGTGACACGCTTCGGCCGCTGGCCTCGGTGGTGCGCTCGGCGCGGATCGCCGCGGTCACCGCGGTACTGCAGTCGGCCTGGATCTAGGGTCGAGTCGGTCGACCGGCCGCGGCGGCTGCGGCGCTGGCCACGCAGTCGGGGGTGCAGAATCGTCCGTCGACGCTCGATCCGTAGCCCGGAACCGGTTCGGCGCCGGGGACTCTGGCGGGCTCGTGCCCGCCGCGCAGTTCATCGAGCAGGCCGAGCACGAGGCGGGCGAACCGGCGTTGGGCGTTGGGTGTCGATGCCCGCGCGAGTGCGACGCCCAGGGCGTCGGCCTGTTCGGTGAGTTCGTTGTCGAGGTCCCAGACCACCTCGATGTGGTCGGCGACAAAACCGACCGGGCAGACGATGACGGCTTTGGCGCCGGCCGCCGCCAACGCCGAAAGGTGATCGGAGACATCGGGTTCCAGCCACGGGACCTGCGGTGGCCCGGAGCGGGACTGCCACACCTGGTCGAAGTCGTGGTAGCCGGCCGCCGCGGCGATCAGTCCGGCGGCGTAGCGCACCTGGCGCGCATACAGATTCGGCCCGCAGCGGTCGGCGGCGCGCAGCGGGATCGAATGCGCGGTGAACACCAGGCGGGCGTCGGCACGCAGCGGCTCCGGTAGCGTCGCGGCGGCCTCGCCGATGGCGTCGGCGAACATCTCGACCAGCAGCGGGTGGTCGAAGAACTGCCGCAGCTTCACCAGTTCCGGCGCCCCGTCGCCGACGGCGGCACGGGCGCGGGTGATGTCCTCCTGGTACTGCGCGCAGCCGGAATAGCCGCCCCAGGCCGAGGTGGAGAACACCGCCGCCCGGCGGATCCCGTCGGATTGCATTGCCGCGACGGCATCTTCGATGTACGGCTCCCAGTTGCGGTTGCCGAAGTACACCGGAAGCTGTTCACCGCGCTCGGCCAGTTCGGCGCGGATCTCGTCGATCAGGGCACGGTTGATGCCGTTGATCGGGGACACGCCACCGAAGTGCAGGTAGTGCTCGGCGACCGACTCCAGTCGCTCGCGCGGGATGCCGCGGCCGCGGGTCACGTTCTCCAGGAACGGCATCACCTGCTCGGGGCCCTCCGGGCCGCCGAACGACAGCAGCAGCAGGGCATCGAACTGCATCTACAGCAGCTGAGTGCTGGCGCCGCCGTCGGCGAAGATGATCGTTCCGGTGGTGGCGGGCAGCCAATCGGACAGCAGTGCGCACACCGTCTTGGCGACCGGCGTCGGATCCTTCATGTTCCAGCCCAGCGGCGCACGCTGGTCCCAGCCCTCTTCGAGCAGCTGCATCTGCGCCCCGGCCTCCTCGCCGAGCGCACCGCCGACGATGGCGCTCATCGCCAGGGTCCGGATCGGGCCGGCCGCAACGAGATTCGAGCGGACGCCCACCTTGCCCGCCTCGCGGGCGACGAACCGGTTGACCGATTCCAGGGCGCTCTTGGCCACCGTCATCCAGTTGTAGGCGGGCATGGCGCGGGTCGGGTCGAAGTCCATGCCGACGATGCCACCGCCCGGGTTCATGACCGGAAGCACCGCCTTGGCCAGCGAGGCATAGGAGTAGGCCGAGATGTGGATGCCCTTGGCGACGTCCTCGTAGGGGGCGTCGAAGAACGGGTTGATGCCCATGCCGGTCTGCGGCATGAACCCGATCGAGTGCACCACCCCGTCGAGGCGGTTGTCCGCGCCGATGACCTCGGTGATCCGGCCGGCCAGCGAGTCGAGATGCTCGTCGTTCTGCACGTCGAGTTCCAATAAGGGAGCCGGGTTCGGCAGCCGGTCGGCGATGCGCTGGATCAGCTTCATCCGGTCGAACCCGGTGAGCACCAGCTCGGCGCCCGCCTCCTGCGCCACCTTCGCGATGTGGAACGCGATCGAGGAGTCGGTGATGATCCCCGTGACGAGGATCCGCTTACCTTCCAGAAGCCCTGTCATGTCAGTCCTAATCTCCTAGTGGATCTCTGGTGGCGATTGCTATGTCCTCGGGCCTAGTGGCCCATGCCCATGCCGCCGTCGACCGGGATCACCGCGCCGGCGATATAGCCGGCATCCTCCGAGGCCAGGAAGCTGACCGCCCCGGCGACCTCCTCGGCGGTGCCCACCCGCTTGGCCGGGATGAAGTCCAGGGCGCCGGCCTGGATCCGCTCGTCGAGCGCCCGGGTCATCTCGGTGTCGATGTAGCCGGGGGCGACCACGTTGGCGGTGACGCCGGCCTTGGACAGCTCCCGGGAGATCGAGCGGGCCATGCCGATCAGGCCGGCCTTGGCGGCGGCGTAGTTGGCCTGGTTGCCGATGCCCCACATGCCCGACACCGAACCGATGAAGATGATCCGGCCGAAGCGGTTGCGCTGCATGCTGCGGCAGGCCCGCTGGGCCACCCGGAACGCGCCGGTGAGGTTGGCGTCGATGACCTCGGTGAACCGGTCCTCGGTCATCCGCATCAGGAAGGCGTCCTTGGAGATGCCCGCGTTGGAGACCAGCACCTCGACCGGGCCCTGGTGCTCCTCGACCTCCTTGAAGGCGCGATCGACGGCCTCGTTGTCGGTCACGTCGCACACCACGCCGAACAGACCCTCCGGAGCCCCGGAGCCGCGGTGCGTCACCGCCACCTTGTGCCCGTCGGCGGCCAGCCGCTGTGCGATGGCCAGGCCGATACCCCGGTTTCCGCCGGTGACCAGCACCGAACGGGAGACGAACGGGGGTTTGCCCCCGGCAGCGGTGTCGGATGTCGCCGCCGGCGCGGCTCCGGTTTCGCTCATGCCCGCCAACTTAGTGCCTGCGGTCGGCCGCACCGAAATCGACACCAGAGCTGTGATCGAAGCCGATCCACGACCATGGGGGCGATCTCGCGGCGTCGTGCGCCGATCATCAGCCCGGCAGGCGGCGGTTGATCAGCAGCGCCGCCAGGGCGGCCAGCGCCAGCACCAGCGCGCCCAGGCGCAGCCAGCCGACGCTCGCGTCGCCCCGGATGGTCTCGTAGCCGATCTGCTCCTGCAGCGAGGTGAACACCTCTTTGAGCTGCTGCAGGCTGGAGGCGGTGTAGGCGTTGCCGCCGGACAACTCGGCGATCTTCTTCAGCATCTCGTCATCGACCGGGACCGGCTGGCGCTGGTCGTTGATCTCGACGTAGCCGTACGGCGTGCCGAAGGACACCGTGGAGATCGGCACGCCCTGATCCTTGGCGGTGCGGGCCGCGGTGAAGGCACCCTTCGGGTTGTCGGGGTTGGACGGCACCGTCTCCTTGCCGTCGGACATCAGCACGATGCGCGCCGGTGGCGGGCTGTCACCGCCGCCGATGACCGCGCCCACCGTCGCGATGGCCTGCAGGGCGGTGAAGATGCCCTCACCGGTGGCCGTGCGGTCGGCCAGCTGCAGCTTGTCGATGGCGATCTTGGTCGCCTCGCGGTTGGTGGTCGGCGAGACCAGCACGGTGGCGGTACCGGCGTAGGCGATCAGGCCCAGGTTGATGCCCGGGGTGAGCTGGTCGGCGAACTGCTTGGCCGCCTCCTGCGCGGCGGCCAGCCGGCTCGGCTCGACGTCGGTGGCCCGCATCGACTGCGAGACGTCGATGGTCAGCATCACCACCGCGCGGTTACGCGGGATGCGCACGTCGTGGGTCGGCCCGGCCATCGCGACGGTCAGCAGCACGAGGGACGCGATCAGCAGGATGGCGGGCAGGTGCCGCCAGCGGTTGGGCCGTTTGGGCGCAACGCTTTCCAGCAGCTCCATGTTGGCGAACCGCAGGATCCGCTTCTGCCGGGCGAACTGCACCACCACGTAGAGCCCCACCAGCCCCGCGATGATGAGCAGGAACAGGAAGAACCACGGGTGGGCGAAGCCGGACAGCGTCATCGGCCCGAGCAGCGGCAATGTCATCGGTCGTCCCCTACTGGCTGCCCGCCAGCGCACCCCGGCGACGGGAGGCGACGAACCGCACGATGTCGGAGATCCAGTCCCGGTCGGTGCGCAGCGTCATCAACGGCGCACCGCAGCGGCGCAGCGTGCGCGCGACCTCCTCGCGGTGGGCCGCGGCCGCCCGGGCGAAGTCGTCGCGTAGCTGCTCGTCGATGGTGAATTCGCGGGTCACCCCGGACTCGGTGTCCTGCAGGATGACGTCGCCGACGTCGGGCAGTTCGATGTCACGCGGGTCGAGCACCTCGACGCCCAGCACCTCGTGGCGCGCGGCGATCGCCCGCAGCGGGCGCATCCAGTTGATCGGACCCAGGAAGTCGCTGATCACCACCGCCATCCCGCGGCGCCGCTCCGGCCTGCGCAGGGCGTCGATGGCGGCGGCGAGGTCGCCGCGCACGCCCAACGGTGCCCGCGGCGAGGTGGCGATCGCACGCAGCAGCGTCTGCTCGTGCTGGCGACCGGACCGGGCGGGCACCCGCACGATGGACTGACCGTTGGCGATCACCGCGCCCAGCCGGTTTCCGCCGCCGCTGTTGAGATAGGTGATCGCGGCGGCCGCCGCCACCGCCAGGTCGCGCTTCTCACAGCCGGCGGTGCCGAAGTCCAGGCTGGCCGACATGTCGACCACCAGCCAGGTCTCCAGCTCCCGGTCGGCGATCATCTGGCGCACATGCGGGTGGGTGGTGCGGGCGGTCACCGACCAGTCCATCCGGCGCACATCGTCGCCGGGCTGGTACAGCCGCGACTCCCCCGGCTCCGAACCCGGCCCGGGGATCAGGCCGAGGTGGTTGCCCTGCAGCACGCCGTCGAGCTTGCGCTTGACGGTGAGCTCCAGCGTGCGCAGCGCAGCCGACAGCTTGGCGTCACCGATCTCACCACGCTGGAACGACGGCGGGTGGACGGTCTCGGACTGACTCACCGACCGTTGGCACCTGCCCCGGCGGGAACCACCGGCGGCACCGAATGTCCTTGCTGCGGAACGGCGTTCACCTGAGGCAACGCAACCGTCTGCAGGATGCGGTTGATCACCGTCTCGGCCTTGACGTCGTCGGCGAGGGCGTCATAGGTCAGCACCAGCCGGTGCCGCAGCACGTCCGGGATCACCTCGATGACGTCCTGCGGGATGACGTAGTCGCGCCCGCGCACCAGGGCCAGGGCCCGGGCGGCGGCGATGATGCCCAGCGAGGCGCGCGGCGAGGCGCCGAACGCGATCCAGGACTTCACGTCGTTCATGCCGAACTGCTCGGGACGCCGGGTCGCGGTGACGACCCGCACCACGTAGTCGACGAGCGCGTGGTGGACGAAGTTGTTGGCCGCCACCTCCTGCAGCCGCAGCAGGTCGCCGGTCTCCAGGATCTGCTTGGGCTCGGGCGGGTTGACGCCCATCCGGTAGATGATCTCGCGCTCCTCCTCCGGCGACGGGTAGTCGACGTTGATCTTGAAGAGGAAGCGGTCACGCTGGGCCTCGGGCAGCGGGTAGACGCCCTCGTTCTCGATGGGGTTCTGGGTGGCCATCACCAGGAACGGCTTGGGCAGCGGATACGTCTGGCCGCCGATCGAGATCTTGCGCTCGGCCATGACCTCCAGCAGCGCCGACTGAACCTTTGCCGGCGCGCGGTTGATCTCGTCGGCGAGCAGGAAGTTGACCACCACGGGACCGAGCTCGATGTCGAACTCCTCGCGGCCCTGGCGGTAGATCCGGGTCCCGATGATGTCGGTGGGCACCAGGTCGGGGGTGAACTGGATGCGGGCGAAGGTGCCGCCGACGACCTTGGCGAAGGTCTCGACCGCGAGCGTCTTGGCGACGCCCGGAACGCCCTCGAGCAGCACGTGCCCCTTGGCGAGCAGCCCGACCAGAATGCGCTCGACGAGCTGGTCCTGACCGACGATGATGCGTTTGACCTCGAAGATCGCCCGTTCCAGGGTGTGCACCTCACCGGCGAGCCCATTGGGCCCCGCGGCTGGGGGCGCAGGGGCCCCGCTCGGGGCGGCAAACCCTCCGGGACCCGCGGCGGGCCCACCAGGTGACGTCATCGACTTCCTCCACAGCGATTGGTGACACGACTGCGTGCACTTCTACATTGCCCCAAGTTTCGGGGGGACAGCTCCGTGCCCTGCCACAACTATTCCAGGCGTTGTGAAATCCGTCGACGTGCACCGTTCGCTGGCGCGTCGATGGGGCGACGCGCGAACCTGCCGGACGAGGCTTAGGTCTCGATGATGCGCGTCAGGTAGGGCGTCATACCCGCGGTGCGGACCGGGCTCACCGTCACCTGCCCGGCCGCCGAGGACTCCTCGAGCATCTGGCCGTTGCCCAGATAGATGGTCACGTGCTGGGTCCCCTCGGGCCCGTAGAAGATCAGGTCGCCCCGCTTGGCCTGCGAGGGCGGGATGTGCCGGCCGGCGTTGTACTGGTCACCGGAGTACTTCGGCAGCAGCACGCCGACCCCGGCGTAGGCATAGCGGGTGAACCCCGAGCAGTCGTAGCCGATCTTGCCGGCGTCCTGCTCGACACCGGCGCTGGGCCCGTTGATGGCGCCGCCGCCCCAGGAGTAGGGCACGCCGCGCTGCGAGGCGCCCCGGGCGATCACGTACTCGATGGCCTGCGGGCCGCTCACCCGGCCGCCCGGCACCGCGGACGCCGGGCTGCCGCCGATGCCCAGGCTGGACAGGAACTTGCGGCCCAGGTCCATCGTCGCCTGGGTGGCCTGCATGGTGGCCTGCAGCGAGGCGTTCGCGACGGCGGCCGGGTCACCGGGCGCGCCGGCGCTGAGGATCTGCGGCAGCGTCGGGTCCCACAGACCCGGGTCGGCGTTGGCGGGCGTGGCCACACCGACCGCCACGCCCACAGCCACCAGGACCGTCCCGACCGCGCGCAGCCGCCGAGAAACATTGCGAGACATGGGAATCACTCCGTCAGTTGATGTAGCGAACGACGAACGGTGTCATGCCGCTGGTGCGTACCGGCGAAATCTTCACCGTCGAGCCGGTGTAGGGGGCTTCGAGCATCTGGTTGTTACCCAGATAGAGCGTCACGTGCTGGCTGCCGCCGGGGCCGTAGAAGATCACGTCGCCGCGGCGCATCTCGGCCGACGGGATCTTGGTGCCCATGTTGTACTGCGACCCCGAGTAGTGCGGCAGCTTGATGCCGACGCCGGCGAACGAGTACAGGATCAGACCGGAGCAGTCGAACCCGACGGTGCCCGCGCCGTCGTCGATACCGTTGGTGGGGCCGTTGGCGTTGCCGCCACCCCACGAGTACGGCACCCCGATCTGCGACATACCGCGCTTGATGACGTACTCGACGGCCGTCGAGCCGTAGACGACCGGAATCTGGCCGTTGGTGATGCCGGTGGAATCCGGCTTCAGGATGCCGAGCTTCTGCAGGAAGCTCTTGCCGAGCTGCTGGGTGGTCTGCAGCGAGCTGGACGCGATCTGCAGCACGGCGTTGATGATCTGGATCGGGTCACCGGAGACGAAGGCGCTGGGCACCGCCGGCAGGGTCAGATCCCACTCCGAGGCGTTGCCGTAGGGCACCTTGGCCCCGCCGGTCGCGGTGCTGGAGCCCGGCGCGGCCGGATCCCAGCGGTCACCGGAGCCGGCGGCCCCGGGTGCAGCGGCCTGAGGCGCCGCGGACCGGTTGCCGGCCGGGGCCGACCAGTTGCGGGCGGCGTCCAGCTTGGCCTGCGCGGTCTTGCGTTCGGCCGCAAGCCGGTCGATCTCCGACTGCTGGTCGCGGAAGATCTGCTGGGCCTGGGTCAGCGCCGACACGGCCGCGTTCTGGCTCGCCTCCGCGTCGGCGACGGCCTGGTCGGCCTGCTTCTTGGCCAGCCGCGCCGCGGACTCCTTGTTGACCTGTTCGGTACGCGCCTTCTGGAGATCGGCGATGACCTTCTGCGAGCTCAGGGCCAGGGCCTGGCTGGCGGCGGCGTTGGAGAGCATCTCCTGCGGGTCACCGGCGAGCACCATGGACGCCGACGGGCCGTTGACGTAGGTGGCGGCGGCGAAGGTGTCGAAGCGCTGCTGCGCCGCGGCGATGGCGGCGGTGGCGTCCTTGACGCCCTGGGCGCTGGCATCCACCTGCTGCTGGGCGGTGGTGGCGGCATCGCGGGCGGACTGGACGTCGACGAGCGCCTTGTTGACGGCCTCCTGCTCGGCCTGCACCTCGGCGCCGATCTCCTGAAGCTTCTGGTTGGCCTCGGCGACATCGGCGATCAGGCTCGCCATGGTGTTGGGCGCCGGCTCGGCGTGCGCCACACCCGGCATCGAAATGGTCATGGCAGCGGTCAGCACGAGCGGACTCACCCGCATGGTGAGTCGGGCGGCGGGGCGGATAGGAGAGCCGCGATGGGAACGTCTCATTCGACTCTGAATCTCCTTGCTCGGGCGTGGGTCACGCCAGTCACATCCATAACTTTTGTCACACCTGTAACAATGGCGACAGTTGCACCATAGGTCACATTTGTCGCAGGGGAAACTTGGGTCAAGAATTACAAGTTTGTAATTCGGCCTATGTGACCGAATAGTAATCTTATTGATTTGCCAAACAAAACTATGTTGGCAGGTCAGCACCCATTTCTGCGTGATCCGTACTCTTTGCCCGATTACGCAGCACCCGCGTCAAAATCGTCGCCGCGGCGACCGCCAGCACGAGCACGATCGTGAATGTCGTCCAGGGGAAAATCGGCGTTCGCAATTGGTCGACGAAGGCCTGTGCGCCCACCACCGGATTGGGGCTGGTCTTGGCGACGTCCTGGCCGGCTTCGAGGGTCACCCGGTCATAGCTGGTGCTGTAGGTGCCGGCCCATCCCGGGCTGAGCACCAACACCGTGGCGTCCGGGTGCACCTCCCCGATCTCGGTGGCGACGTCACGCAGTGGGGTGTCGATGCCCGGGCTCTTCTCCATCACCACGACCTTGAGGTCGATGCCGCTCGCCTTGGCATCGGCTACGACCTTCTGCAGGCCGGCGACATCGGCGGCCGGCGCGGCGACACCGTCCTTGGCGATCCGGGCCTGCACCTTGGCCATGCACTGGTCGAGCGGTGTCGACGGCTCGAGTCCGACGCTGCTGCAGACCTCCACCGGAATGAAGCTGGGCACGGGTGGGAACGTCACGATCTCAGACGGTACCGCGGGCGCCGATCAGGGGTGGCAGCACGCGCCGACGAGGACAAGACTGGAGTCCGGGCGGCACCCCGCCGAGCAGACCCCCCTCTTTGCAGGACAACCGTACTGTTAGTATTGAGAGGTCGTCGACACAGCCCGTTGACGCCGATCACCAACGCCGGGAGTTGATGTGAGCAGCAATGATTCGCTGAATTCGTTTGGAGCGCGCGACACCCTGAAGGTCGGCGACAAGAGCTATCAGATCTACCGCCTCGATGCGGTGCCCGGCACGGAGAAACTCCCCTACAGCCTCAAGGTGCTGGCCGAGAACCTGCTGCGCACCGAGGACGGCGCCAACATCACCTCCGACCACATCGAGGCGATCGCGAACTGGGATCCCTCGGCCGAGCCGAGCATCGAGATCCAGTTCACGCCGGCACGGGTGATCATGCAGGACTTCACCGGGGTGCCGTGCATCGTCGACCTGGCCACCATGCGCGAGGCCGTCACCCAGCTCGGCGGTGACCCGGAGAAGGTCAACCCGCTGGCCCCCGCCGAACTGGTCATCGACCACTCGGTGATCCTGGACTTCTTCGGCGGTCCGAATGCGTTCGAGCGCAACGTCGAACTCGAGTACCAGCGCAACGGCGAGCGGTATCAGTTCCTGCGCTGGGGCCAGGGCGCCTTCGACGACTTCAAGGTGGTGCCCCCGGGAACCGGCATCGTGCACCAGGTGAACATCGAGTACCTGGCCCGGGTGGTGTTCGAACGCGACGGCCACGGGACCAAAACAGCCTACCCGGACACCTGCGTGGGCACCGACAGCCACACCACCATGGTCAACGGCCTGGGCGTGCTCGGCTGGGGCGTCGGCGGGATCGAGGCGGAGGCCGCGATGCTGGGCCAGCCGGTCTCGATGCTCATCCCCCGCGTCGTCGGCTTCAAACTCACCGGCGAGATCAAGCCGGGCGTGACCGCCACCGACGTGGTGCTCACCGTCACCGACATGCTGCGCAAGCACGGCGTGGTGGGCAAGTTCGTGGAGTTCTACGGCAAGGGCGTGGCCGAGGTGCCGCTGGCCAACCGCGCCACCCTGGGCAACATGAGCCCCGAATTCGGTTCCACCGCGGCGATGTTCCCGATCGACGAGGAGACCATCAGCTACCTGCGGCTGACCGGCCGCAGCGACGAGCAGCTCGCGCTGGTCGAGGCCTACGCCAAGGCGCAGGGCATGTGGCACGACCCCGACAAGGAGCCGGTGTTCTCCGAGTACCTGGAGCTGGACCTGTCGACGGTGGTGGCCTCCATCGCCGGGCCCAAGCGCCCGCAGGACCGCATCGAGCTCTCCGACGCCAAGAACGCATTCCGCAAGGACATCCACAACTACGTCGAGGAGAACCACCCGGCGCCGGAGACCAAGCTCGACGAAGCCGTCGAGGAGTCCTTCCCGGCCAGCGACCCGGTGTCGCTGTCATTCGCCGACGACGGAGCGGTCGACGCCAGGCCGTCGGCGGCCAACGGATCCGAGGGCCGGCCGAGCAAGCCGGTCCGGGTGCGCTCCGCCGAGCGCGGCGACTTCGTGCTCGACCACGGAGCCGTCGTGGTCGCCGGAATCACCTCCTGTACCAACACCTCCAACCCCTCGGTGATGCTCGGCGCGGCGCTGCTGGCCAAGAAGGCCGTCGAGAAGGGGCTGACCTCCAAGCCGTGGGTGAAGACCAACATGGCGCCCGGCTCGCAGGTGGTCACCGACTACTACGAGAAGGCCGGCCTGTGGCCCTACCTGGAGAAGCTGGGGTACTACCTCGGCGGCTACGGCTGCACGACCTGCATCGGCAACACCGGCCCGCTGCCCGAGGAGATCTCCAAGGCGATCAACGACAACGACCTGACCGTTACCGCGGTGCTCTCGGGTAACCGCAACTTCGAGGGCCGCATCTCCCCCGACGTGAAGATGAACTACCTGGCCTCGCCTCCGCTGGTGATCGCCTACGGCATCGCGGGAACGATGGACTTCGACTTCGAGTCCGATCCGCTGGGCCAGGATTCAGAGGGCAACGATGTCTTCCTCAGGGACATCTGGCCGGCCCAGAAGGAGATCGACGACACCATCGCCTCGTCGATCAACCGGGACATGTTCGCCGCCAGCTACGCCGACGTGTTCAAGGGCGACGAGCGTTGGCGGAACCTGCCGACGCCGTCGGGCAACACCTTCGAGTGGGACGACGCCTCCACCTACGTGCGCAAGGCGCCGTACTTCGACGGCATGCCCGCCGATCCGGAACCGGTGACCGACATCAAGGGCGCCAGAGTTCTTGCGCTGCTGGGCGATTCGGTGACCACCGACCACATCTCGCCGGCGGGCAGCATCAAGAAGGGCACCCCCGCCGCGCAGTACCTGGAAGCCAACGGAGTCAAGCCCGGAGACTTCAACTCGCTGGGGTCGCGGCGTGGCAACCACGAGGTGATGATCCGCGGCACATTCGCCAACATCAGGCTGCGCAACCAGCTGCTCGACGATGTCTCCGGCGGCTACACCCGCGACTTCACCCAGCCGGACGGACCCCAGGCGTTCATCTACGATGCCGCGCAAAACTATGCGGCACAGAACATTCCGCTGGTCGTGCTCGGAGGCAAGGAGTACGGCTCGGGCTCGTCGCGGGACTGGGCGGCCAAGGGCACGCGGCTGCTCGGCGTGCGGGCGGTGATCACCGAGTCCTTCGAGCGCATCCACCGCTCGAACCTGATCGGCATGGGTGTCATCCCGCTGCAGTTCCCCGTGGGGGAATCCGCGTCGAGTCTCCGATTGGACGGCACCGAGGTCTACGACATCACCGGAATCGAGGAGCTCAACAAGGGCAAGACCCCGAAGACGGTGCACGTCAAGGCGACCAAGGCCGACGGAAGTGCGGTGGAATTCGACGCCGTGGTGCGCATCGACACCCCCGGTGAGGCGGACTACTACCGCAACGGCGGCATCCTGCAGTACGTGCTGCGCAACATGCTGCGGGCCGGCTAGCCGCGGCACGCGGTCGCCAAGGGCATGCCCCGGGTCAGCGAGGAGCATCTGGCGGCGCGCCGCCGCCAGATCCTCGACGGCGCCCGCCGCTGTTTCGCCGAGTACGGCTACGACAAGGCGACGGTGCGGCGGCTGGAACAGGCGATCGGTCTGTCGCGGGGCGCGATCTTCCACCACTTCCGCGACAAGGACACGCTGTTCTTCGAGCTGGCCCGTGAGGACGCCGCCCGAATGGCGGAGGTGGCTTCGCGGGAGGGCCTGATTCAGGTCATGCGTGACATGCTCGCCGCACCCGACCAATTCGACTGGCTGGCCACCAGGTTGGAGATCGCCCGCAAGCTGCGCAACGATCCGGAGTTCCACCGCGGCTGGGCGGAGCGCTCCGCGGAGCTGTCGGCCGCGACCAGTGATCGGTTGCGGCGGCAGAAGCAGGCTGGGCGGCTTCGCGACGACGTGCCCGGCGACGTGCTGCAGTGCTATCTGGACCTGGTGCTCGACGGCCTGGTCGCCCGGCTGGCCGCCGGTGAGGACCCGCAGCGGCTGTCCGCAGTGCTGGACCTGGTCGAGGATTCCGTGCGGCAGCGGTAGCCGCTTGCGCTACTCAGCTCGTCGCGAGGGTGCGCCTGCGATGGTTGGGTCCGCCGCGGCTGCGCATCGTGGCGCCGGACTCGCGCAGCATGGCGTGGATCGAGCCGTAGGACCGGCCGGTCGTCGCCACCAGGCTGCGGATGCTGGCGCCACCCTCGTAGGCGTTCCGCAGCTCGTCCACCAGTTGATCGCGAGCCTTGTTGGGTTTCCTCATCGATACCCTCCCCGGTCGGTTGCCCCCATGAGGACACAGAGTAGGAGCGCTCGCCGGTGGCGTGGCCGGAATGACCGAAATCACCTGTCGCAGTTGTCAGGCGAGCTCGATGAGGCTCGAATACTCCTCTGACCAGTGGTCCTCGGTGCCGTCCGGCAGCAGCACCACCAGCTGCGGTTCGAGAGCCTCGGCGGCACCCGGGTCGTGGGTCACCAGGACCACGGCGCCGACGTAGCTGCGCAGCGCGTCGAGCACCTGCTCCCGGGAAGCGGGATCGAGGTTGTTGGTGGGTTCGTCGAGCAGCAGCACGTTCGCCGTGGAGGCGACCAGCCCGGCCAGTGCCAGCCTGGTCTTCTCTCCGCCGGATAGCGTGCCCGCCGGCTGGTCGAGTTGCGGGCCGCTGAACATGAACGCACCGAGCAGGCCCCGCAGGTCCTGTTCACCGGTGTCGGGCGCGGCGTGCCGGATGTTCTCCCAGACGGACGCGTTGTTGTCCAGGGTGTCGTGTTCCTGTGCGAAATAACCGATCTTGAGCCCGTGCCCCGGTTCCAGGTGCCCGGCGTCGGCGGCCTCGGTACCGGCCAGCAGCCGCAGCAGCGTGGTCTTGCCGGCGCCGTTGAGCCCGAGCACCACCACCCGCGAGCCGCGGTCGATCGCCAGGTCGACCCCGCTGAAGACCTCCAGCGAGCCGTAGGTCTTGGTGAGTCCCTTGGCGACGAGCGGGGTCTTGCCACACGGCGCCGGCGTCGGGAACCTGATGCGGGCGACCTTGTCGGCCGTGCGCTCTTCGTCGAGCGCCGCCATCATCCGATCGGCACGGCGCAGCATGTTCTGTGCCGCAACGGCTTTGGTCGCCTTGGCGCCCATCTTCGCGGCCTGCGTGCGCAGTGCGGACGCCTTGCGCTCGGCGTTGGCGCGCTCGCGCCGGCGGCGCTGCTCGTCGGTCGCGCGGGCATCGAGATACTTCTGCCAGCCCATGTTGTAGACGTCGACCTCGCCGCGCACCGCGTCCAGGAACCACACCCGGTTGACGACGTCGGCCAGCAACTCGACGTTGTGGCTGATGATCACCAGGCCGCCGGTGTGCGACTTGAGGAAGTCGCGCAACCAACCGATCGAGTCGGCATCGAGGTGGTTGGTGGGCTCGTCGAGCAACAGCGTCGTGGTCGAATTGGCCCCGGCGGCCCCACCTTCCGCGGCGGCGAAAAGGATCCGGGCCAACTCGACCCGGCGGCGCTGACCGCCGGAGAGGGTGCGCAACTGCTGGGTCAGGACCCGTTCGGGCAGGCCGAGACTGGAACAGATCCGCCCGGCCTCGCTCTCGGCGGCGTAACCGCCGAGAGCGGCGAAGCGCTCCTCGAGGTGACCGTAGCGACGGACGGCCTTGTCGCGCGCGTCCTCGTCGACCACCTCGGCCATCAGCGCCTGCTGCTTCTCCAGATCCGCCAGCAGCGTGTCCAGGCCGCGGGCCGAGAGCACCCGATCGCGGGCCAGGATGTCCAGGTCGCCCTCGCGGGGGTCCTGCGGCAGGTAGCCGATCTCACCGGTCCGGGTGATCGTGCCGGCGTAGGGTTCGCTCTCCCCCGCCAGAATCCGCATCGTGGTGGTCTTGCCGGCGCCGTTGCGGCCGACCAGACCGATGCGGTCACCGGGCTGGATGCGCAGCGCCGGGCCTTCGGCGAAGAGCAGGGTGCGCGCGCCGGCGCGGACCTCGAGGTCCGTTGCGGTGATCACGGCGCTGCTCTCCTGTTACTTCTCGTCGGGGAATACCGGTGGGCGCTTCTCCGCCCGCGCAGCGACCGCCTCTTCGAAGTTGGCGGTGAGCAGGCGCACATAGAGTTGCCCGAGGCCCTCGGCCTGCATATGCCCCTCCAGGGTACTGGCGTCCAGTCCAGTCCACAGCGTCCGTTTGGTCAACTCGGTGCCCGGCCGGGAGAACGCCGCGATCCGTTCGGCGATCTCGTAACACGTCGGCAGCAGGTCCTCGGCGGGCACCTGCCGCGACACCAGGCCGATCCGTTCGGCCTCCTCGGCGCCGACGTCGCGGCCGGTGAGCATGATCTCGAAGGCCCGCGAGGCGCCGATCGCCCGCGGCAGAAGGTAACTCAGGCCCAGTTCACTGGCGGTGAGGCCGTTGTTGATACCGGCCGCCCGGAAGTAGGCGTCGCCGGCGGCGACCCGGATGTCGGCGGCCAGCGCGAGGCACAGGCCGCCGCCGATCGCCGCACCGTTGACCGCCGCGATCACCGGCTGGTGCAGCTTGCGCATGGCGAGGATCACATCGTCGAGCAACTCCATCGACCGCAGTCCGTATGTCGGGCGGGTCAGCCCGGCGACGTGCGGTACCGATCCGGCGGACTTGTGGTCGGCCCCGGACGAGAACCCGCGGCCGGCGCCGGTGAGCACCACCACCCGCACCGAATTGTCGTAGGTCAGCTCGGCGAGCACCTCTTTGAGCGGCACCATGACGTCGAAGGCCATGGAGTTCATCCGCTCCGGGCGGTTGAGGGTGACCAGCGCTACGTGCGGCTGGGGATGGTCGACGAGGACGAAACCAGAGTCACGGTGCACGGTTGCACGCTATCGCGCGCAACCGGCGGCCTATGCGTTCTCGCCCTGCTGGGCGATCGCCGCGTCGACGTCGAACTCCTTGACCTGCCGGATCAGATCCTCCAGCGCGGCCGGCGGCAGGGCGCCCGCCTGGTTGAAGATGAGCTTGCCCTTCTTGAACGCCATCAGCGTGGGGATGGAGCGGATCTCGGCGGCGGCGGCCAGTTCCTGCTCGGCCTCGGTGTCGACCTTGCCGTAGACGATGTCGGGGTGCTGGTCCGACGAGGCGGTGAAGGTGGGCGCGAAGGCCCGGCACGGCCCACACCACGACGCCCAGAAGTCGACCAGCACGATGTCGTTGCCGGAGATGGTGTCGTTGAAGTTCTGCGCCGTGAGGTCTTGGGTAGCCACGAGAGTCCTAACGTCGGGTCGAGCCGCTGTGTTCCCTGCCGCAATCAATACAAACGGGCGAGGGCGGTGGCCGCATCGAAACCGGCGAACTCGTCGAGATCGCCGTCACGCAGCCGATTGACCCAGTTCGGGTCGGCCAGCAGGGCGCGCCCGACCGCGATGACATCGAACTCGCCGGCCTCGAACTGGTCGAGCAGTTTCTCGACCGATGCGGGCGGGATGGGGCCGCCCGGGCCGCCCGGATTGAACTCGGTCTCCAGACCCACCGAGCCGACGGCGATGACCGGCACACCGGTCACCTTCTTGGTCCAGCCGGCCAGACTGAGCTGGGCATCCTCGTCTGGGAAGCCGGGCAGGTAGTGGCGCCGGGTGGAGGGGTGCAGCACGTCGACACCGGCGTCGACCAGGGGACCCAGGAGCCGTTGCAGCTCACCGGAGTTGGCGGCCACCGCCGCGTCATAGCGGTTCATCTTCCACTGCGAGAAGCGGTAGATGACCGGAAAGCCCGGCCCGACCGCGGCCCGGACCGCGGCCACCACCTCGGCCGGGAATCGGGTGCGCGCCTCCAGCGAACCGCCGTAGCCGTCGGTGCGGTGATTGGTCTCGGCCCAGAGGAACTGGTCGAGCAGGTAGCCGTGGGCGCCGTGGATCTCGACGGCGTCGAACCCCGCCTCGCGGGCGTTGACGGCGCCACGGGCATAGGCGTCGGCGACCGCGGGCAGTTCGTCGGCCAGCAGCGCCCGGCCGACCGCATTGCCCGCCACATCGACACCGGACGGGCTGACCGGACGCTGCTCGGCGCTGTCCCCCTCGTGCTCGCCGCGCGCGGCGCCCTGATGCCACAGCTGGGCGGCGATGGCGCCACCCTCGGCGTGCACGGCTTCGGTGACGGCGCGCCAGCCCCGCAGCACCTCGGGTCGCTCCAGTTCGGGGACGGCGTCGGGCCAGCCCGCCGCCGGATGCGGGATGCGCACCCCTTCGGTGATGATCAGCGCGGTTCCGCCCGCCGCCCGGCGGGCGTAATAGGCCGCTACGTCGGCACCGGGAATGCCGCCCGGCGAGGCGCCCCGGGTCATCGGGGCCATCGCGAACCGGTTACGCAGGTTGAGCGACCCGATGGTCAGCGGCTTGAACAGGTCCTGCAATCGAGCGTCATCCACCATGACGATGCTAAACACCCACCGCGGCCCGGTTCATTCCCGGATCAAGCAGCTGCGAGCAGCGGGGGCGTCGCCGTCCGCGACGGACGGCTCAACCGGGCGAACGTCGTCGCGAACATCTGCGCCTCGCCGCTGGCCGCGTACGAATACGGTTGACGACGTTCGACGAGCTCACCGACGCCGCGAACCGACACACGGACATCGCCCATCGAGGATTCGACGCTGACCGTTAGTCCGCACAGTGGGATCCGCCTGGCGTTCCTCAGCTGTCCGACGATCAGATCCTGGTCGGTGAGCCGAAGACCCATGCAAGTCGCGAGCACGCGGTCGGCGTCGTCACGCCGGGACTGCGAAACATCGATCACCGCGGCGGCCGTGAAGACGCCGATCAACGGAAGCGCCACGATGAGCGCCGCCCATAATCCCGGGTTCGATGTCATGGAAAAAGTCAACGCCCGCGGCACCGCACGCAGGCAGAGGCGAACGTAAGCGCATCCCCGCCACAAGTCGTCGGTCGCCGCAGGAATAGGTCACCGCGCCTGGGTGCCGAAAGTCACTTATCGGGACAACCGCCGGTTATCGCATACTAGTCGAATACATTTGGAGCACAACATATTACGCGGAAAAAAGGGGGTTTCCGTCGTTACGTCTGCGCCTGGCCGCGGCGGAAGAACTCCGCGATGTCGGCACCCAATACGTCGGGTTCGGCCGATAAATCCAACGGATGCACCGCGCCGAAGGGCGCGTTCCAGAACGGACCGGTCTGCGGACCCGCCGAGAAGTTCCAGGGGCCGACGTATGCATAGGGCAGCGGGTGAAAGTCGTCACCGGCCGACACGCCGTAGTTCACCTCGTCGTCGCTGACGCCGACGTCGAAGTGCTCCGACCACAGCACCGGATGCCCTTCGGGCAGAACGGCTTTCAACGCGGTCGCGCCGGCGTAGAGGCTTCGGTGGATCAGCTCGGATGCATCAGCGTCCATGTCCAGGACGCTGTCTAGGGCCAACGGCGACGCCGGCCGGTACAGGTCTTCGGGCGGCGGCCCGAAATCCAGGCCGGATGCCCGCACCAGTTCACCGACCGGGCCCGCCAGTTCCACCGTGCCGCCCGGCCATTCCAGCCTGGTGCCGTGCACGACCACCGGAAGGGCCGTCCCGGTGAACCCGTCCGGTCGGACGGCGAGACGGATCGTGCCCGCCGCGCGGTACTGCGGACCCGCGATGAACCCCTCGGCGATGCCGTGTAGCTGCCGACGAACGGTGATGATGGTCTCGGATTCGAGCATCACGATCACAAACAGTATGCTGCGGCCCGATCATTTGCGGCATGACGACATCAACCGGGGGATTTTTCATGACGATCCTGGACCTGCCCGTCTGGCTGGTGGGCGTCCTCGTCGTGGGTGGCGCCGCCGCCCTGGGTGTCGCGCTGGTCTACGGCCTGGACGTGTTCGTCAAGCAGCACCGCGGCGAGGAGCACAACCAGGCCATCAGCGACGGCTTCCAGGCGGTGGCGACGATGTACGCGATCGTCGCCGGCCTGCTGGTCTTCGGGGTGTACACCACGTTCGAGTCCTCTTCGCAGGATTCCGCCACCGAGGCGTCGACCTTGGTGTTGATGTACCGCAGCGCGCAGGCGTTTCCGCAGCCGGAGCGCGATCAGGCGCAGCAGGCGGTGGTGGCCTACATCCACTCCGTCATCGACGACGAGTGGCCGGCGCTGGCCGACGGTGCGGGCAGCCCCAAGACCAGCGAGGCGATGGACCACCTGTTCGACGTGTACAACCCGATGACGCCGAACGACCGGTGGACCGACCAGTACAACCGTTCCGTCAACGACCTCGGCGACGTGGTCAAGCTCCGCAACGAGCGAATCGACCACGCCAGGGCGTCACTGCCGCCGATCTACTGGTTCCTGCTCTTCGCCGGCGGCTTCGTCACCCTGCTCTACGTCGCGCTCTCCTACGTGCAGCGACGGGGAATGCACGCGCTGGCGGTCGGCCTGATGGCCACCATGGTGGGCTTGGTGATCTTCCTGCTGCTGGAGGTGAACCATCCGTTCCGCGGCGAGATCGCGGTGACCAAGGACAACTTCGAGAACGCCCTGACGTCGATCTCGCAGATCGGCGCGGGCCAACCGAAGTGACCTAGACGGTGAACCCGAGGGCGCGCAGTTGCTCGCGGCCGTCCTCGGTGATCTTGTCCGGCCCCCACGGCGGGTTCCACACCCAGTTGATCTTGATCTCGTTGACCAGGCCGGCGCCGACCAGGGCGGTCACGGTCTGATCCTCGATGACGTCCGTCAACGGGCAGGCCGCCGAGGTCAAGGTCATGTCGATCAGGGCGACCGTGCCGGTGTCGCCCTTCTCCACGCCGATCCCGTACACCAGACCGAGGTCGACGACGTTGATGCCGAGTTCGGGGTCGACGACGTCGCGCATGGCCTCCTCGAGGTCGGCCAGCATCTCTTCACCAATGGCTGTATTCATTTCCCGAGTCGCTTCGCTCCTGCCCTCCGGGGCCATTTCCCGAGTCGCTTCGCTCCTGCCCTCCGGGGCCATTTCCCGAGTCGCTTCGCTCCTGCCCTCCGGGGCCTCGCTCATCGCCTCTCCTCCAGGTTCTCGCCGTGGCTCGCCTCCGCGACGGCGGCCTTGAAGGCCAGCCATCCCAGCAGCGCGCATTTCACCCGCGCGGGATACTTCGCCACCCCGGCGAAGGCCACCCCGTCCCCCAAAACGTCTTCGTCACCGTCGATCGTGCCGCGGGAGGACACCATCTCGGTGAACGCCGCCACCGTCTTCAGCGCATCCCCCACCGTCTGACCGATAACCTGATCGGTCAGCACCGACGTCGCCGCCTGGCTGATCGAGCAACCCTGCCCGTCGTAGGACACGTCGGCGATCCGCTCGCCGTCGCCGGACAACGCCACCCGCAGGGTGATCTCGTCACCGCAGGTCGGGTTGACGTGGTGGACCTCGGCGCCGAACGGTTCGCGCAGCCCGCGATGGTGCGGGTGCTTGTAATGGTCCAGGATCACTTCCTGGTACATCTGTTCCAGTCTCATCATCGATCCCCGGTCGCTTCGCTCCTGCCCACCGGGTCGAAAAACTCCACGGCTCGCCGCACCCCGGCGATCAGCCGGTCCACCTCGTCGAGGGTGTTGTACACCGCGAATGATGCCCGCACCGTGGCGGCGACGCCCAACCGCCGGTGCAACGGCCAGGCGCAGTGGTGCCCGACGCGCACCGCCACCCCGTCGTCGTCGAGCACCTGCCCGACGTCGTGGGCATGCACGCCGTCGACCACGAAGGCAACCGGCGACCGGCGCTCCGCGGCGTTCGTCGGGCCGATGATCCGCACCTGCGGGATGGTGCTGAGGCCCTCCAGGGTGGCGCCCACCAGCCGATGCTCGTGCGCGGCCACCGCCGGCATTCCGATCTCGGTGAGATACCTTGCCGCCGCAGCCAATCCGACGACCTGGGAGATCATCTGGGTGCCCGCTTCGAACCGCTGCGGCGCCGGCATGTAGGTGGCGCCCTCCATGGTCACGGTCTCGATCATGGATCCGCCGGTCAAGAAGGGCGGAAGGCTGTCGAGCACCTCTCCACGGCCGTATAGCGCCCCGATCCCGGTCGGGCCCAGCATCTTGTGGCCGGAGAACGCCGCGAAGTCGACACCAAGGGCCGGGAAGTCCACCGGCGAATGGGGCACCGACTGGCAGGCGTCGAGCACCGTCAGCGCACCGACCGCCTTGGCGCGCCGAACCATCTCGGCGACCGCCGGGGCGGTTCCGGTCACGTTGGAATGATGGGTGAAGGCAACCACTTTCACCCGTTCGTCCAGTTCCAGTGAGTCCAGGTCGACGTTGCCGTCCTCGGTGAGCCCGTACCACTTCAGGGTGGCCCCGGTGCGCCGCGCCAGTTCCTGCCACGGGATGAGGTTGGCGTGGTGTTCCAGTTCGGTGGTGACGATGACGTCGCCGGGTCCGATGGCGCGCTGGTAGCGACTGTCGCCGAGCGCGTAGGACACCAGGTTGAGCGCTTCGGTGGCGTTCTTGGTGAACACCAACTCGTCGGGGGCGGCGCCGACGAACGCGGCGATATCGGCGCGGCCCTGCTCGTAGGCGTCGGTGGACTCCTCCATCAACTGGTGCGCGCCGCGGTGCACCGCCCCGTAGTGGCGGGTCAGGAAGTCCCGTTCGGCGTCGAGCACCTGCAACGGCTTCTGCGAGGTCGCCCCGGAGTCGAGGTAGGCCAGCTGATGGCCGCCGCGCATCACCCGGCTCAGGATCGGGAAGTCGGCGCGGATCTTGACCAGATCAGTGACGTCCAGGTCGACCGACGCGGTCATTTCATGCCCCGGCCGCTGCGGCCTGCTGGGTGAACCGCTCGTAGCCGCTCTCCTCGAGTTCGTCGGCCAGCTCCGGGCCGCCGGACTCGACGATGCGGCCGTCGACGAAGACGTGGACGAACTGCGGGCGGATGTAGCGCAGGATGCGGGTGTAGTGGGTGATCAGCAGGACGCCGGCGTGCTCGGCCTCGGCGTAGCGGTTGACGCCCTCGCTGACCACGCGCAGCGCGTCGACGTCCAGGCCGGAGTCGGTCTCGTCGAGGATGGCGATCTTCGGCTTCAGCAGGCCGAGCTGCAGGATCTCGTGGCGCTTCTTCTCACCGCCGGAGAACCCCTCGTTGACGCTGCGCTCGGCGAACTGCGGGTCGATGCCGAGATCGGCCATCGCGGCCTTGACCTCTTTGACCCACAGCCGCAGCTTGGGCGCCTCACCCCGCACGGCGGTGGCCGCGGTGCGCAGGAAGTTCGACATCGACACCCCCGGCACCTCGACCGGGTACTGCATGGCCAGGAACAGACCCGCTCGGGCTCTTTCATCCACACTCATCGCCAGCACGTCCTCGCCGTCGAGCGTGATCGACCCGGACGTCACCTGGTACTTCGGATGCCCGGCGATCGCATAGGACAGGGTGGACTTACCGGATCCGTTGGGGCCCATCACCGCATGGGTCTCCCCCGACTTCACGACGAGGTTCACGCCCTTGAGGATCTCCTTCTCGCTGCCGTCCTCTCCCGCGACGCTGACGTGCAGGTCCTTGATTTCCAGAGTGGTCACTGAATTCTCGATTCGGTAAGGGCCAGTTCGTGTTCGATGGCATCGGTGAGGCGGTCACGGAGGCTGGGCACGGCGATCTTGGCGATGATCTCGCCAAAGAAGCCGCGCACCACCAGGCGGCGGGCCAGTTCCTCGGGGATGCCGCGGGCCCGCAGATAGAACAATTGCTCGTCGTCGAATCGGCCGGTGGCACTGGCATGCCCAGCCCCGACGATCTCGCCGGTCTCGATCTCGAGGTTGGGCACCGAGTCGGCCCGGGCTCCGTCGGTGAGCACCAGATTGCGGTTCACCTCGAAGGTGTCGGTTCCGGTGGCCTCGGCGCGGATCAGCACGTCACCCACCCAGACCGTGTGCGCGTCGGGCTTCTTCGAATCCGGATCACCCTGCAGCGCACCCTTGTACAACACGTTCGACTTGCAGTTCGGCTGCGCGTGGTCCACCAGCAGACGGGACTCGAAGTGCTGGCCGTCGTCGGCGAAGTACAGGCCGAGCAGTTCGGCGTCACCGCCGGGCGCGTCGAAGCGCACGGTGGCCGCCATCCGCACCACGTCGCCGCCCAGCGTCACCGCCACATGGCGTAGCACGGCGTCCTTGCCCAGCCGGGCGTGCTGTGCGCACACCTGCACGGTGTCGTCGGCCCAGTCGGCCACCCAGACGACGGTCAGCCGGCTGGCATCGCCGACGACGAATTCGACGTTGTCGGCATAGGTTCCGCTGCCGCGCTGGTCGATGACCACCACCGCTTCGGCAAGCTCACCGGTGCGGATCTGCAGGTGACCGTAGGCGGTGGCACCGGCACCCGGCCCGGTGACGACGATCTCGATCGGCTCGGGAATCTGGGTGTCGCGGGCGACGGTGACGACGGTCGCGGTATTGAACGACGAGAAGGACTGCGCGGCAACACGATCGGCGGGCACGCCGCCCTGCCCGAGCCGCTCGTCACCGCGGCGGACGGTCTCGACAGTGACACCGGCCCGCTCCGACACGGTGATCTGGGCGCTGCCGGTGGCCTGAGCGGAACCGTCGTGCAGACCGCGAAGTCGCTTCAGCGGGGTGAACCGCCAGATCTCGTCACGACCACCGGGCACCTCGAAGGCGTCGACGTCGAACGAACTGAACTGCTCGCCCTTATTGATGGCGGTGAGGCGCGAACCCTCCACCGCCGCAGTGAGATTCTGCGCCACTAGCCGACCGCGCCTTCCATCTGCAGCTCGATCAGCCGGTTGAGTTCGAGCGCGTACTCCATCGGGAGCTCCTTGGCGATCGGCTCGACGAAGCCGCGCACCACCATGGCCATCGCCTCGTCCTCGGTCATGCCGCGGCTCATCAGGTAGAACAGCTGATCGGCACTGACCTTGGACACGGTGGCCTCGTGGCCCATCGTCACGTCGTCCTCGCGGATGTCGACGTATGGATAGGTGTCGCTGCGGCTGATCGTATCGACCAGCAGCGCATCGCATTTCACGCTGGAACGCGATCCGTGGGCACCCTTGTTGACCTGGACCAAGCCGCGGTAGGAGGCCCGGCCGCCGGCCCGGGCGACCGACTTGGACACGATGTTGCTCGACGTGTTGGGCGCCAGGTGCAGCATCTTGGCGCCGGTGTCCTGGTGCTGGCCCTCGCCGGCGAACGCCACCGAGAGCACCTCACCCTTGGCGTGCTCGCCGGTCATCCACACCGCCGGATACTTCATGGTCACCTTGGAGCCGATGTTGCCGTCGATCCACTCCATGGTCGCGCCCGCCTCGGCGCGGGCCCGCTTGGTCACCAGGTTGTAGACGTTGTTCGACCAGTTCTGGATGGTCGTGTACCGGCACCGGCCACCCGGCTTGACGATGATCTCCACGACCGCCGAGTGCAGCGAATCGCTCTTGTAGATCGGCGCGGTGCAGCCCTCGACGTAGTGCACATAGGCGCCCTCGTCGACGATGATCAGCGTCCGCTCGAACTGGCCCATGTTCTCGGTGTTGATCCGGAAGTAGGCCTGCAGTGGGATGTCGACGTGCACGTTCTTGGGCACGTAGATGAACGAGCCGCCCGACCACACCGCGGTGTTCAGCGCGGAGAACTTGTTGTCGCCGGCCGGGATCACGGTGCCGAAGTACTGCTTGAAGATCTCCGGGTGTTCCTTCAGCGCGGTGTCGGTGTCGAGGAAGATCACGCCTTGGGCCTCGAGGTCCTCGCGGATCTGGTGATAGACGACCTCGGAGTTGTGCGCGACCAGGCCTTCGGCCACGAAGTTGTGCGGCCCGTCAACCTCGATGTCATAGACCGGCTCGACAGCGTACGGCTGGACGGACTTCACTCGCTCGAAGCCCAGCCACTCATTGCAGTGAACCCGAATTGTGGTGCCGTGGGCGGCATTCGAGGAGTGCGCGTAGCGGCGGCGACCGAATCGAGCCGTGCGCTTCGGGTTCCGGCAGTCCAGCTTCTCGAACTCGCCGCTGATCCCCAGCCGCCACGCCGTTTGGACTCGCTCAGGAGCATGCCGATACGGCTGGGTGAAGGACCAAGGACCGGCGGCCCGTAGGCCCGACAACTCCGCGAGTTCGCGAGCCTGCCGGATGAGCGGCTCGTTGGCCGAGGTCAGCATGATCGAGCCGCTGCGCTCCGGCTGTACATAGCCGTCGGCGTCGATCCACCCGCCCAAGAATGCCAACCGCTGGTCGACGGGCAGAGCGTAAACCCAGTCGGGCACCCGCTTGGTCAGCGAAAGGCCGTTGAAACCCAGCTCGACGATCCACTCAGTCAGCGCCTTCGAGTTCACGACGACGCGGAAGTCGTCGGCTTGAATGCACCGCAGCCCGAAGAGGTCTTTGACGACACGGATCAGCTCGGCCCGCAGTTCGACATCGGTGGCTGGAATTGCGAACTGAACACGATAGGTCCTGTGCGACAGGTGCAGATTGCCGTCGCCGATGTAGAGGCCGAGCAGCCACATCAGGTCGACCGTGCTCGCGGCCGGGGTCTGCAGACCCGTGATGGTCGGAAGTTGCGCAGCCACGCCGAATTCCGGAATCTGGCGGGGCACCGCAATGAAGTCACCGGGCCGGATTTCCCCGACCGTAACCCAGCGACGGCTGTAACGGGCCCGCTGTCTGCCTGGCTTGCGCTCGTCGCGCAGAACAAGCATCGGGTGGTTGTCGGTGGCACGGAGGCCACGTCGCGTTGTGCGAACCGCGTAAGTCTGGCGGGTATCCGTCTGCGCCGCAGCCTTCACGGGGGCCACGACAAACCGCTCGGCGTCCTCGTCATAGGCGAAAACCTGGTCGCCATGGACGATCTCCTTGATCGGGATCTGTCCCCGGTTGGCCGTCCACACGAGGGTGTCACCCGCGAGGCACTCGTACTGCGCGGCGACACCGGACACCAGTCGCTGCTTCTCCGCCTCGGGGATGCCCAGCCGATCGTAGGTGTTTCGGATGTCCTCGGGCAGGTCTTCCCAAGAGGCGGCCTGCTTCTCGGTGGAGCGCACAAAGTACTTGATGTTGTCGAAGTCGATGCCCTCGAGGTTGGAACCCCAGTTCGGCATCGGCTTCTTGTCGAAGGTGCGCAGGGCCCGCAACCGGATGTCGAGCATCCACTCGGGCTCGTTCTTCTTGGCCGAGATGTCGCGCACGACGGCCTCGGAAAGGCCGCGCTGCGCGCTGGCACCGGCGACGTCGGAGTCCGCCCAGCCGTAGCCGTACCGGCCGAGCGAGGCGATCGCCTCCTCCTGGGAGAGCGGCTGAACCTCAGGGGTGGTCGTCATGCGGTGACGCTCCTTTGGCGTTCGTGGCGGTTTCGGCGCGGGCTGTGCGCCGAACGCTCGGTGGTCATTGATCTGCCTGCGGAACAGGTACGTGGGTGGTACAGGCGCAGTCGCCGTTGACGATGGTGGCCAGCCGCTGCACATGGGTGCCGAGCACCTCGGACATCGCCTGCTGCTCGGCCTCGCAGAGTTCCGGAAACTCCTCGGCCACATGGGAGACCGGGCAGTGGTGCTGGCAGATCTGGATGCCCTGCATCGGCCCTTTCACCTTCGTGGTGGAGGTCGCGTAGCCGGCCCGGGTCAACGCGTCGGCCACCCGGTCGGCGGTCGATTCGACGTCGTGCGGCCCGTCGGCGACGCCCGCCAGGATGTTGTCGATGCGGCGCCGGGCGAAGGTCTGCACCGCCTCTTCCCCGCCGATCTCCCGCAGCTGGCGCATGGCCGCCGAGGCCAGATCGTCATACGTGTGCTCGAGTTTCGCCCGGCCGGCCGGGGTCAACCGGTACCGCTTGGCGGGCCGGCCCCGTCCCGCCTGCTGCCAGGCGGCGGCCGCGTTGGCCTCGGCGTCGCCCGCGTCGATCAGCGCATCGAGATGACGCCGCACACCGGCGGCCGAGATTTCGAGCCGGCGTCCGATCTCCGCGGCGGTGATCGATCCCGACTCCAGCAGCAGTCGTACGATCGCGCTCCGCGTCCGGCCGTCGTGCACGGCGACACCGGCGGCAGGCACCGGGTAGTCGTCGGACGGGATTTTCACAACACCAGTGTGACGCAATTCGGCAGGCGGGTCTACCAAGGGCACCCTCAGCTGGGCCGGCGCCGGCATGCCCGCCGGTTAGAGTGCTGTAGTGGCAGCTCGCCAGCACACGCTGAGTTCGTCGATCGCCCGGTTGCACGGCGACGAACGCACCGTGGGATCGCCACTGAATGCGCTCGAGTATCGCGCGATGCGGCGCACCCGGCTGTTCGGCGCCACCGGAACGGTCCTGATGGCTATCGGCGCGCTGGGCGCCGGGGCGCGCCCGGTGGTTCAGGACCCCACCTTCGGGGTGCGGCTGCTGAACCTGCCCTCCCGGATCCAGACCGTCTCGCTGACGATGACCACCACCGGCGCGGTGATGATGGCGCTGGCGTGGCTGATGCTGGGGCGCTTCGCGCTGGGCAGCCGCCGGATGTCACGCAGCCAGCTGGACCGGACCCTGCTGCTGTGGATGTTGCCGCTACTGATCGCACCCCCGATGTACAGCAAGGACGTCTACTCCTACCTGGCGCAGAGCCAGATCGCCCGGATCGGGCTGAACCCGTACAAGGTCGGCCCGGCGCCCGGGCTGGGCCTGGACCACGTGTTCACCCTGTCGGTGCCGAGCCTGTGGCGCGAGACACCGGCGCCGTACGGGCCGCTGTTCCTGTGGATCGGCCGCGGCATCTCGGCGCTGACCGGGGAGAACATCGTCGCCGCGGTGCTGTGTCATCGGGTGGTCGTGCTGATCGGCGTGGGACTGATCGTCTGGGCGACCCCGCGGCTGGCCCGGCGCTGCGGCGTGGCCGAGGTGAGCGCGCTCTGGCTGGGCGCGGCCAACCCGCTGCTGCTTATGCACCTGGTGGCCGGCATCCACAACGAGGCGCTGATGCTCGGGTTGATGCTGACCGGCACCGAGTTCGCGCTGCGCGGCATCGATCTGGCGATCAGCTCGCCGCGCTGGCCGCGCGGGCGGGCCCAGTGGACCTCCGCGGCCATGCTGCTGGCCGGGGTGGTGCTGATAACAATGTCGTCGCAGGTCAAGCTGCCGGGGCTGCTGGCACTCGGCTTCGTGGCGATGGCCCTGGCCTGGCGCTGGGGCGGCACCGTCAAGGCCTTCCTGCTGGCCAGCTCGCTCACGATGTCGCTGTCGCTGGCGGTGATGGCCTTCATCGGCTGGATCAGCGGGCTGGGTTTCGGGTGGCTGTTCACCCTCGGCACCGCGAACGTGGTGCGCAGCTGGATGTCACCGCCGACGCTGCTCGCCCTGGGCACCGGTCAGGTCGGCATCCTGCTCGGGCTCGGTGACCACACCACCGCCGTGCTGTCGCTGACCCGTGCCATGGGTGTGCTGATCATCACGATCACCGTCACCTGGCTGCTGCTGGCTGTGCTGCGCGGCCGGCTGCACCCGGTGGGCGGCCTCGGCGTGGCACTGGGCGCCACCGTGCTGCTCTTTCCCGTCGTCCAGCCCTGGTATCTGCTGTGGGCGATCATCCCGCTGGCCGCCTGGGCGACCCGGCCGGGTTTCCGGATAGCCACCATCGCCGTCACGCTGATCGTCGGCATCTTCGGGCCCACGGCCAACGGGGACCGCTTCGCGCTGTTCCAGATCATCGACGCGACACTGGCCAGCACGGTGATCGTGCTGCTGCTGATCGCCGTCACCATCAACCGGCTGCCATGGCGCGGCGTACCCGGCACCCACGAGGTCTTCAGCGGGCAGGAGCCCGATCCCGCACCCGTCAGCGAACCGTCACCACAGCCGCCCGAGCCCCGGCCGGCCCCGGACGCCTACGCTGAGTCACCGTGAGTTCCGGCTCCCCGATCCCCGTGCGACTGCGCGGGGTGACCAAACGCTATGGATCGACGACGGCCGTGTCCGACCTCGACCTCGAGGTGAACGCCGCCGAGGTGCTGGCCCTGCTCGGTCCCAACGGTGCGGGCAAGACCACCACGGTGGAGATGTGCGAGGGCTTCGTCAAGCCGGACTCCGGCGCCATCGAGGTGCTCGGCCTGGATCCGATCGCTGACAACGCCCGGGTCCGCGAGCGCATCGGTGTCATGCTGCAGGGCGGCGGCGGCTACCCCGCGGCCCGCGCCGGGGAGATGCTGAACCTGGTGGCCTCCTACGCCGCCAACCCGCTGGATCCCGGCTGGCTGCTGGACACCCTCGGGCTCACCGACGCCGCCCGCACCACGTACCGCCGGCTCTCGGGTGGTCAGCAGCAGCGGCTGGCGCTGGCCTGCGCCCTGGTGGGCCGGCCGGAACTGGTGTTCCTCGACGAGCCCACCGCCGGTATGGACGCCCACGCCCGGGTCGTGGTGTGGGAGCTGATCGACGCGCTGCGCCGCGACGGGGTCACCATCGTGCTGACCACCCATCAGCTCAAGGAGGCCGAGGAACTCGCCGATCGGATCGTCATCATCGATCGCGGGTCGGCCGTCGCCTCCGGAACACCCGCCGAGCTCATGCACAGCGGCGCCGAGGATCAGCTGCGGTTCACCGCGCCCCGCCGCCTGGACCTGTCGCTGCTGACGGCCGCGCTCCCCGAGGACTATTCGGCCAGGGAGGTCTCGCCCGGCGAGTACCTGGTGGAGGGCAAGATCGACCCGCAGGTGCTGGCGACCGTGACCGCATGGTGCGCGCGGCTGAACGTGCTGGCCACCGACGTCCGGGTGGAGCAGCGCAGCCTCGAGGATGTGTTCCTTGACATCACCGGCAAGGAGTTGCGGTCATGACCGAGCTGTTCCCGGCCGGGACCTTCTCCCCCGATCCCCGGCCCAACACGGTGCCCCGGATGCTGCTCTCCCAGTACGGCCTGGAACTCAAGCTGCTGCTGCGCAACGGCGAACAGCTCTTGTTGACGATGTTCATCCCGATCACGCTTCTGATCGGGCTCACGCTGCTGCCGTTCGGCTCGTTCGGTCCCGACCGGGTCAGCGTCTTCGTTCCGGCGATCATGGCGCTGGCGGTGATCTCCACGGCGTTCACCGGGCAGGCGATCGCCGTGGCGTTCGACCGGCGTTACGGCGCCCTGAAACGACTGGGGGCCACCGCACTTCCGGTGTGGGGCATCATCGCGGGCAAGGCGCTGGCGGTGGTGACCGTGGTGTTCCTGCAGGCGATCCTGCTCGGCGGCATCGGCCTGGCCCTGGGCTGGCGCCCACACCCGGCCGGGCTGCTGCTCGGCGCGGCGATCATCGCGCTGGGCACCGCCGGGTTCGTCGCGATGGGCCTGCTGCTGGGCGGGACGCTGCGCGCCGAGATCGTCCTCGCGGTCGCCAACCTGCTCTGGTTTGTCCTCGCCGGCCTGGGGGCGCTGACGGTGGAGAGCGGCGCGATCCCCCGCACCCTGTCCTGGGTGGCCAGGCTCACCCCGTCGGGTGCGCTGACCGAGGCGCTGACGCAGGCGCTGTCACTCTCGGTCGACTGGTTCGGCGTTGCAGTGCTGGTGGCCTGGGGCACGGTGTCCGCGCTGGCCGCGTTGCGCTGGTTCCGCTTCACCTGACAGCGCGCCGACAGCCCTACTACGCGGCGTAGTTTGGGGTCCACTACGATCGGGCGGTGCCCGTCGGACGGTTCTTCCTGCGGCTGGTGGACCTGTTACCGCTGCCCAGCCTGCGCGTGCAGCGACTCATCGCCGCCGCGGTGATCCTCACGCAGGCCGGTATCTCGGTCACCGGCTCGATCGTCCGGGTGACCTCGTCCGGCCTCGGCTGCCCGACCTGGCCGCAGTGCTTCCCGGGCAGCTTCACCCCGGTCCCGCACGCCGAAGTCCCCCGCATCCATCAGGCCGTCGAGTTCGGCAACCGGCTGATCACCTTCCTGGTGGTGATCACCGCGATTCTGGCCGTGCTGGCGGTGACCCGGGCGCGCCGGCGGCGCGAGGTGCTGGTCTACGCCTGGCTGATGCCGGCCTCCACGGTGTTGCAGGCGGTGATCGGCGGCATCACCGTGCTCACCGGGCTGCTGTGGTGGACCGTTGCCGTGCACCTGCTGGTGTCGATGGCGATGGTCTGGCTGGCCACCGTCCTCTACGTCAAGATCGGCCAGCCCGACGACGGCATCCCCACCCCGGTAGTGCCGAAACCGTTGCGGCACTTGACCTTACTGAGCGCGCTGGCGCTGTCGGCGACGTTGGTGACCGGCACCACGGTGACCGGCGCCGGCCCGCACGCCGGCGACAAGAGCCCGCAGCGGATCGTGCCGCGGCTCGAGGTGGAGATCATCACGCTGGTGCATGCGCACTCCACCTTCCTGTTCATCTATCTGTCGCTGCTGATCGGCCTGGGCGCCGGACTGTTCGCCGTCTACGCACCGAGGTCGATCATGCGTCGGTTGCTGGTCCTGGTGCTGCTGGTGATGGCGCAGGGCCTGCTGGGCGCCGTCCAGTTCTTCACCGGGGTGCCCGCCGTGCTGGTCGCCTTTCACGTCGCCGGTGCGGCGGCCTGCACCGCGGCCACCGCCGCGCTATGGGCGTCGATGCGACAGCGGGCCGAGCCCAAGACGCTCGAGGGCTGACTCGACCTCCACCGCGAAGGCGCGTTGCTGCAGTTCACGGGTTCGCTCGTCGAGCTGACACCAGCCCAGCCCAGGTTCGACAACTTCGAACTCCAGCAGCAGCGGCTCCTCGGCGTCGCCGATGAGATCGACTCGGGCATAGAGCAATTCACTGGTCTCGATGCCGAGATGACGAGCGGCGGCCGCGAGCGCGGCGACGCCGACATCCCACATCGCGAAGTCCGGATCAGCCGGCGCCAACGACTCCTCGACGTAGGTGCCGGACCTGTGAAGAGCGGGCGACTCGCCTTGCGGCGGCAGCATCGGACCCTTGGTGAAGGCATGCGACTGCCGGCCGCCGAGGAATACCAACGCGGTCTCCCCCTGCTCGACGCGGGCATCGTAGGGCTGCACAAGTGCCGTGCGCCCGCTGGCCTGCAGCGCCGCGACATGTGCGCGCGCGGCGGCCGGGTCGACGAACCGCCCGGTGTCGATCGAGCCGGCGCCGATCGCGGGCTTGACCACGACCTCGCCCTTCGGCAGCCGCACCGGGTCGCCCGGTTCGAAGAAGTACGACGGGATGGTGGGCACGCCCGCGTCGGCAAGGTCCCGCAGATAGTGCTTATCGCTGTTCCAGGTCACCACGGCCGGCGCGTTGAGCAGGTTGCGCACCCGCGAAGCCCAGGCCAGGAACTCGTCGCGGCGCTCGGCGTAGTCCCAGGTGGCACGCAGGATCACCAGGTCGGCGTCCAGGGTCTGCGGGTCGTCCCAGGACAGCCAGCGGGCGTGTAGACCGCGGTTGCGCAGCGCCTTGACCAGGCCCGCGTCGTCGCCGTCACCCTCGACCAGTTGCGGGCACCCGGCCAGCACGATCCGCGGATGGAACACATCGGGCCGGGCCAGCTTCATCGGGACCTCACACCGGGGATGATAGTGACATGCACGCAATCGAAGTCGCCCAGACCGGTGGTCCCGAGGTTCTGAAGTACGTCGAGAGGCCGAAGCCCTCCCCCCGCTCCGATGAGGTGCTGATCCAGGCCGACGCGATCGGCGTCAACTACATCGACACCTACTTCCGGTCGGGGCAATACCCGCGGGAACTGCCGTTCGTGCTCGGCATGGAGGTGTGCGGCACGGTCGCGGCCGTCGGCGACGACGTGGCCGCGATCAAGGCCGGCGACCGGGTGGTCACCGCGAACGCCAACGGCGCCTACGCGGAATTCTGCACGGCGCCAGCCGATTTCGTCGCCTATGTGCCCGATGCCGTGCAGTCCGATGCGGTGGCCTCAGCGTTGCTGAAGGGGATGACGGCGCACTATCTGATCAAGTCAGTCTACCCGGTGCAGCCCCGCGACTTCGTGCTGGTCCATGCCGGGGCGGGCGGGGTGGGCCTGATCCTGACCCAGTGGGCCACCAGCCTGGGCGCCCGGGTCATCACGACGGCGTCGACCCCCGACAAGGCCGAGTTGTCCCGTCAGGCGGGCGCCGTCGAGGTGCTGGACTATCCCGAGAACCCGGCCGAGTTCGCCGGGCGGGTGCGCGACCTCACCAGCGGCCACGGCGTCGCCGCGGTGTACGACGGGGTGGGCAAGACCACGTTCGACGCCAGCCTGGCCAGCCTGGCCGTGCGCGGCACGCTGGCACTGTTCGGCGCATCCAGTGGGCCGGTGCCGCCGGTGGACCCACAACGGCTCAACGCCGCCGGGTCGGTCTTCCTGACCCGGCCCAACCTGGCGCACTTCACCCGGACCGCCGACGAGTTCGCCTGGCGCGCGGGCGAAGTGCTCGACGCCATCGCCGACGGTTCGATCACCGTCACCGTCGGGGGGCACTATCCGCTGGCCGAGGCCGAACGGGCCCATCGCGATCTGCAATCGCGCAGGACGACCGGATCGATCGTCCTGCTCCCGTAGGGAGGCTCAGGCAAGCATTGGCCCGGGACCGTGCGCGGTCTGCCCGCTAGGCCGGCGTGTCGACGCGCCGACACGCACGCTCGCAGTCAGGAGAACAGGGTCGGCAGGGCGATGGCGGAGTCGACGGCGAGGGCCACGAACACCAGGGCCAGGTAGTTGTTGGACTGCAGGAACAGCCGCAGCGGCTTGACCGACTCGCCCCGGCGCACCCCGGCGTGCAGCCGATGGGCCATCACCAGGAACCAGGCGCCGGCCAGCGCGGCCACCGAGGCGTACAGCCAGCCGGCGGCCGGGATCAGCGCCAGGGTGGCGGCCACGGTGAGCCAGGTGTAGATGACGACCTGCTTGGTCACCTGCTGCTCGGTCGCGACGACGGGAAGCATCGGCACCCCGGCGGCGGCGTAGTCGTCCTTGTACTTCATCGCCAGCGCCCAGGTGTGCGGCGGTGTCCAGAAGAAGATGATCGCGAACATCACCAGCGCCTGCCAGCCGATGGTGCCGGTCACCGCCGACCAGCCGATCATCACCGGCATGCAGCCGGCGGCGCCGCCCCACACCACGTTCTGCGAGGTCCGGCGCTTGAGCAGCAGGGTGTAGACCAGTACGTAGAACGCGATGGTGGCGGCGGCGAGGTGGGCCGACAGCATGTTTGTGGTCCACCACAGCCAGAAGAACGACGCCACCGACAGCGCCAGCCCGAACACCAGGGCGTGGCTGCGCGGCACCGTGGCCCGGGCCAGCGGGCGGCGCTCGGTGCGCTTCATCACCTTGTCGATGTCGGCGTCGGCCACGCAGTTCAGCGCGTTGGCGCCCGCCGCCGCGAGCATCCCGCCGAACAGGGTGTTGGCGATGAGCAGCGGATCAACCGTGCCCCGGCTGGCCAGCAGCATCGCCGGGATGGTGGTGACCAGGAGAAGTTCGATGACCCGGGGCTTGGTCAGGGCCAGGTAGCCGAGCAGGCGATCGCGGAATCGTACGGGCGCGCCCTCGACGAGGTGCACTTCGCGAACTCTCACGCAACCGACTCCTGCCAGACCCGACCATCTACTACAGAGGATGGTAGACCGCGCGCCCCCCGCGCAGGTACCCAAGGGGCGATTCACGGCGATTCCGCACCGTCACCGGATTGGCTGCGTAATCCTTCACCTGCGGGTAACCCTGCGGAAAGGCGGCTGTCGAGGTGGGCGAACAGACTCTGCACGCACTCCTGCAGCCGCAGACCATCCGGCACTAGGGTTAGGGAGGACTAGCTTGCCAGTCGATCCGAGGACGCCAGGAGTGCGCTTGTGACCACGCTCGAAGAGATCTCCGCCCTGACCGAGCCGCACCATCCCGGCGACTGGACGGAACTCGACTCCCTGGCCGTCGACACGGTGCGGGTGCTGGCCGCCGATGCGGTGCAGAAGGTCGGGAACGGACACCCCGGCACCGCGATGAGCCTGGCGCCGCTGGCGTACACGCTGTTCCAGCGGGTCATGCGGCACGATCCCAGTGACACCCACTGGCTGGGCCGCGACCGGTTCATCCTGTCCTGCGGGCACAGCAGCCTGACCCTGTATCTGCAGTTGTACCTGGGCGGCTTCGGACTGGAGCTGTCCGACATCGAGTCGCTGCGCACCTGGGGCTCCAAGACCCCGGGACACCCGGAGTTCCGGCACACCCTCGGCGTCGAGATCACCACCGGCCCGTTGGGCCAGGGCCTGGCGTCGGCGGTCGGCATGGCGATGGCCGCCCGCTACGAGCGCGGCCTGTTCGATCCGGACGCCCCGGCCGGTACCAGCCCGTTCGACCACTACATCTACGTGATCGCCTCCGACGGTGACATCGAGGAGGGCGTCACCAGCGAGGCGTCGTCGCTGGCCGGCACCCAGCAACTCGGGAACCTGATCGTGTTTTACGACCGCAACCAGATCTCCATCGAGCACGACACCAACATCGCGTTGTCCGAGGACACCGTCGAGCGCTACCGGGCCTACGGCTGGCACGTCCAGGAGGTCGAGGGCGGGGAGAACGTCGTCGGGATAGAAGAAGCGATCGCCGAGGCGAAGAAGGTGACCGACAAGCCGTCGTTCATCGCGGTGCGCACCATCATCGGCTACCCCGCGCCGACCAAGATGAACACCGGCGGTGTGCACGGCTCGGCGCTGGGCGATGAGGAGGTGGCCGCGACCAAGCGGGTGCTGGGCTTCGACCCGGACAAGACGTTCGAGGTGCGCGACGAGGTCATCGAGCACACCCGCAAGCTGGTGGACCGCGGCCGCGAGGCGCACGAGAAGTGGCAGGCCGACTTCGACGCCTGGGCCCAGCGTGAGCCCGAGCGCAAGGCGCTGCTGCACCGGCTGACCGCCGGGGAACTGCCGGACGGCTGGGATGCCGACATCACGCATTGGGAACCGGGTTCCAAGGCGGTGGCCACCCGCGCCGCCTTCGGCCAGGTGCTCAACGACGTCGCGCCCAAGCTGCCCGAATTGTGGGGTGGCTCCGCAGATCTCGCCGGATCGAACAACACCACCATCAACGGGGTGAAGTCGTTCGGCCCGCCGTCGATCTCGACCAAGGACTACACCGCCGACTGGTACGGCCGGGTGCTGCACTTCGGGATCCGCGAGCACGCGATGGGGTCGATCCTGTCCGGCATCGTGCTGCACGGGCCCACCCGCGCGTTCGGCGGCACGTTCCTGCAGTTCTCGGACTACATGCGCCCCGCGGTGCGGCTCGCCTCGCTGATGGACATCGACACCATCTACATCTGGACGCACGACTCGATCGGTCTCGGCGAGGACGGACCCACCCACCAGCCGATCGAACACCTCGCGGCGCTGCGGGCCATCCCGAAGCTGTCGGTGGTTCGCCCGGCCGACCCGAACGAGACCGCCTACGCGTGGCGCACCATCATCTCCCGTGGCAACGGGAGCGGCCCGGTCGGTTTCATCCTCACCCGCCAGGGTGTGCCGGTGCTCGAGGGCACCGACAGCGACGGCGTCGCCCGCGGCGGGTACGTGCTGGGCGGCGGCAACCCGGCCGATGACGCCGACGTGATCATCATCGCCACCGGCTCGGAGGTTCAACTGGCGGTGGAGGCCAAGAAGCTGTTGGCGGACAGGGACATTCGGGCCTATGTGGTGTCGATGCCCTGCGTCGAATGGTTCGAATCCCAGCCGCAGGAATACCGGGACAGCGTTCTGCCGCCGGACGTCTCCGCCCGGGTCGCGGTGGAGGCCGGGGTGGCGCAGTCCTGGTACAAGATCGTCGGCGACACCGGTGAGATCATCTCGATCGAGCACTACGGCGAATCGGCCGACGACAAGACCCTGTTCCGCGAGTTCGGCTTCACACCGGAGGCCGTCGCCGCCGCCGCGGAACGCGCAATCGACAACTGACGTAAAGGAACTGCAATGGCACAGAATCCCAATCTTGCGGCGCTTTCGGCCGCGGGCGTCTCCGTCTGGCTCGACGACCTGTCCCGGGACCGGTTGCAGTCGGGCAACCTGAAGGAGCTGATCGACACCCGTAGCGTCGTGGGTGTCACCACCAACCCGTCGATCTTCCAGGCCGCCCTGTCCAAGGGCACCGCGTACGACGCGCAGGTGGCCGAGCTCGCCGAGCGCGGCGCCGACGTCGACGCCACCATCCGCACCGTCACCACCGACGATGTGCGGAACGCCTGCGACGTGCTGCGTCCGCAGTGGGAGTCCTCCAACGGGGTCGACGGCCGGGTCTCGATCGAGGTCGACCCGCGGCTGGCCCACGACACCGACAAGACCGTGCTGCAGGCCATCGAGCTGTGGAAGATCGTCGACCGGCCCAACCTGCTGATCAAGATCCCGGCGACCGAGGCGGGCCTGCCCGCAATCACGGCCGTTCTGGCGGAAGGCATCTCGGTCAACGTCACGCTGATCTTCTCCGTCGAGCGTTACCGGCTGGTGATGGACGCCTACCTGGCCGGCCTGGAGGCGGCCGAGAAGGCGGGGCATGACCTCAACACGATCCACTCCGTCGCGTCGTTCTTCGTCTCCCGGGTGGACACCGAGATAGACAAGCGGCTGGAGGCCATCGGCTCCGACGAGGCGCTCGCCCTGCGCGGCCAGGCCGGTGTCGCCAACGCCCGCCTTGCCTATGCGGCCTACGAGGAGGTGTTCGTCGGCGGAAAGCGGTTCACGCCGCTCGCCGAGGCGGGCGCGTGGGTGCAGCGACCGCTGTGGGCGTCGACCGGCGTGAAGAATCCGGACTACTCCGACACCCTCTACGTCACCGAGTTGGTGGCACCCAACACGGTGAACACCATGCCGGAGAAGACGATCGATGCGGTCGCCGACCACGGCGTGATCAAGGGCGACACCATCAGCGGCACGGCCGGCGCGGCCCAGCAGGTGTTCGACAGGCTCGAGGACGTCGGCATCGACCTGCGTGATGTGTTCCTCGTGCTGGAGGACGAGGGCGTGGAGAAGTTCGAGAAGTCCTGGCAGGAGCTGCTGGACGCGACGCAGGGTCAGCTCGACGACAAGTCGAAATGACCGCTGAAGGCGAACACGTCTCCGGGGTCGTCGCGCCGGTTCCCGGTGTGATCACCCCGGCACCATCCGGATGGCGCAACCCGTTGCGCGACAAGCGCGACAAGCGGATGCCGCGGATCGCCGGGCCCTGCGGCGTGGTGATTTTCGGCGTCACCGGGGACCTCGCCCGCAAGAAGCTGATGCCGGCGATCTACGACCTGGCCAACCGGGGACTGCTGCCGGCCTCCTTCTCACTCGTCGGATTCGCCCGAAGGGACTGGGCCGACGAGGATTTCGGCGCCATCGTCCACGACGCGGTATGCCAGCACGCCCGCACCCCGTTCCGGCAGGAGGTGTGGGACCGGCTCGCCGAAGGGTTCAGGTTCGTGCAGGGCACCTTCGACGACGACAAGGCGTTCGGCAGGCTGGCCGAGACCCTGGAGAAGCTGGACGTCGAGCGCGGCACCGGTGGCAACCACGCCTTCTACCTGTCGATCCCGCCGAAGGCCTTCCCCCAGGTCTGCGAGCAGCTGAAGCAGTCCGGGCTGGCCCGTCCGCAGGAGGGCCGCTGGAGCCGGGTGGTGATCGAGAAGCCGTTCGGCCACGATCTGCAGAGCGCCATCGAGCTCAACAAGGTGGTCAACAGCGTCTTTCCCGAGGAGTCGGTGTTCCGCATCGATCACTACCTCGGCAAGGAGACGGTGCAGAACATCCTGGCCTTGCGGTTCGCCAACGAACTCTACGAACCGATCTGGAACAGCCACTACGTCGACAGCGTGCAGATCACCATGGCCGAGGACATCGGCCTCGGTGGGCGGGGCGGCTACTACGACGGGATCGGCGCGGCCCGCGACGTCATCCAGAACCACCTGTTGCAGCTGCTGGCGCTGACCGCGATGGAGGAGCCGGTGAGCTTCCATCCCGACGAGGTGAAGGCCGAGAAGATCAAGGTGCTCTCGGCGACCAGGCTGGCCGAGCCGCTGGACCGGACCGCGGCTCGGGGGCAGTACACCGCCGGCTGGCAGGGCGGTGAGAAGGTCGTCGGTCTGCTCGACGAGGAGGGCTTCTCCAAGGACTCGACGACCGAGACGTTCGCCGCGATCACCCTCGACGTCGACACCCGCCGCTGGGCCGGGGTGCCGTTCTACCTGCGCACCGGAAAACGGTTGGGCCGCAGGGTCACCGAGATCGCGCTGGTCTTCAAGCGGGCACCGCATCTGCCCTTCGACGCCACCATGACCGAGGAACTCGGCAAGAACGCCCTGGTGATCCGGGTTCAGCCCGACGAGGGCATCACGTTGCGGTTCGGCTCCAAGGTGCCGGGCAGCACCATGGAGGTGCGCGACGTCAACATGGACTTCTCCTACGGGTCGGCCTTCGCCGAGGCGTCGCCGGAGGCCTACGAACGGTTGATCCTCGACGTGCTGCTGGGTGAGCCGTCGCTGTTTCCGGTGAACGCCGAGGTCGAATTGGCCTGGGAGATCCTGGATCCGGTGCTGGACTACTGGGCGGAGCACGGTAAGCCGGACCCATATGAGGCCGGCACCTGGGGACCGGAGTCGGCCTTCGAGATGCTGCAGCGCTCGGGCCGGGAATGGAGGCGGCCCTAGTGATCCGCGCCATCGACGATGCATCGCGAGGCACGAGCGATGAAGAGGAGCGGCGCCAATGATCGTCGATCTGCCCGACACCACGACCAACGATCTCAACAAGAAGATCACCGCCCTGCGCGAGGAGGGCGGGGCGATCACGCTCGGCCGGGTGCTGACCCTGGTGGTCGCACCGGACAGCGAGGACCTCGTCGAGGACGCCATCGATGCCGCCGTCTCGGCCAGCCGGGAGCACCCCTGCCGGATCATCGTGGTGGTGCCCGCCGATCGGCTGGCCTCCGACGCGCGTCTGGACGGCCAACTGCGGGTCGGCGGCGACGCCGGTGCCGGTGAAGTGGTGGTGCTGCGGATCTCCGGTCCGCTGTCGGCGCATGCCAGCAGTGTGGTGCTGCCCTTCCTGCTGCCGGACACTCCGGTGGTGGCCTGGTGGCCGGGCTCCGCGCCGGAGGTTCCCGCCCGGGATCCGTTGGGCAAGTTGGCGATTCGGCGGATCACCGACGCCACCGGCTGCGACGACCCACTGGCCTCCATCCGGAGCCGGCTGCAGGGCTACACCGGAGGTGACACCGATCTGGCCTGGAGCCGGATCACGTATTGGCGCGCGCTGCTGGCCTCCGCCCTCGACACCCCGCCCTACGAGCCGATCACCTCGGCGCTGGTGTCGGGCCTGAAGGACGAACCCGCCCTGGACGTCCTGGCCGGCTGGCTGGCCAGCCGGATCGACGGTCCGGTGCAGCGCGCGGTCGGCGACCTCAAGGTCGAGCTGGTCCGGCCCACCCAGACCATCACGCTGAGCCGGCCGCAGGACGGCGTGACGGCGACGATGAGCCGCACCGCTCGACCGGATGCGCTGCTGCCCCTGCCGCGGCGCGAGACCCGCGAATGTCTGGCCGAGGATATGCGCCGCCTCGACGCCGACGAGATCTATCGCGAGGCGCTGGCCGGTATCGAGAAGGTGCAGTACGTATGAGCATGATCGTCGAGACCTACCCGGACACTCCCGCCCTGGTCGCCGCCGCCGGCGACCGGCTGGTGCAAGCCATCGCCACCGCGATCGCCTCACATGGTCAAGCTCAGGTGGTGCTGACCGGCGGCGGCACCGGGATCGGCCTGCTCAAGCACGTCGGGGCCCATGATGACGCCATCGACTGGTCGAAGGTGCACCTGTACTGGGGCGACGAGCGTTTCGTGCCCGCCGACGACGACGAGCGCAACGAGAAGCAGGCCCGCGAGGCCCTGATCGACCACATCGCCATCCCGGCCGGAAACGTGCACCCGATGGCGCCCAGCGACGGTGAATTCGGCGAGGACCTCGACGCGGCCGCCGGTGCATACGCGGACGTTCTGGCCGATAATGCCGAAGCCGGCCAGCCCGCACCGGTTTTCGATGTGCACCTGCTCGGCATGGGCGGTGAGGGCCACATCAACTCACTGTTCCCGCACACCGCGGCCACCGCGGAGACCGAGCGCCTGGTGGTCGGCGTCGAGGACTCCCCCAAGCCACCCCCGCGGCGGATCACCCTGACGCTGCCCGCCGTGCGGCGCTCCCGCGAGGTGTGGCTGGTGGTGTCGGGCGAGGCCAAGGCGGAGGCGGTCGCTGCCGCGATCGGCGGGGCCAAACCCGCCGATGTGCCGGCCGCCGGTGCGATCGGCAGGGACGCCACGGTGTGGCTGCTCGACGCCGCCGCGGCCGGCCAGCTGAAGCGCTGAGATGGCGGACAAGTCGCCACCACGGACCGGTCGGGACCGGATCAAGACGCTGGCCCAGGCCGCGCTGAACGCCGACGTCACCGTCGACCAGCTCGACACCATCTTGACCGGGATGAACGGGGCGCTCAGCGACCTCAACACCACCATGTCCGGGATGAACGGCACGATGGAGTACTTCGAGCAGACGCTGGAGTTGTTCAACACCACGCTCACCCGGATCGACGAGCTGGCCCCGCGGCTGGCCGCCGTGGTGGACCGGCTCGAGGCGATCGTCGGGCGCGTCGAACGCATCGTGGGGCTCGGCGAGGCGGTGATGTCGCCGATCGCGGTGACCGAGTCGGCGGTGCGCGGGGTGGTCAACGCGGTGCGTGGCCGCACCGGTCACTAGCGGCGGTTCACCACCAGCCGCCGTCCGGGTCGGCGACCGTCCAGTCCGCCAGCACCGGCGGTGCGACCGCAGGCAGTGGTCCGATCAGCTCCGCGGTGTTCTCCATCGTCACGTCGTAATCCGGCTGCGTCATAACGAGTTTGACGCGATCACCGCGCCCGCGGTTCCGGCCGTTTCCGGGGGGCCTCTTGCTGCCCGGCTACGAGCGACTGTCGGAGACCTCAGCCGCTGTTGCGCAGCGCCGATGCCAGCCCGCTCATCGTCAGCAGGATGCCGCGCTGCACCAGCTCGTCGGTGTCTCCGGAGCGGTACCGCCGCAAGAGTTCGACTTGCAGGTGGTTGAGCGGCTCGAGGTACGGGAACCGGTTGAACACCGAGCGGGCCAGCGCCGGGTTGTCGGCGAGCAGGTCATCCTGGCCGGTGATGAGCTTGTGCATCCGGATGGTGCGCTCGTGCTCGTCGACGATCTTGCCGAACACCCGATGGCGCAGCTCCTCATCGTCGACGAGTTCGGCGTAGCGGGCAGCCAGACCCATATCGGACTTGGCCAGCACCTGGGCCATGTTGGAGAGCACGGTGCGGAAGAACGGCCATTTGATGTACAGGTTCTGCAGCACCTCGAGCCTGCCGTCGCCCTCGGCGATCCACTGCTCGAAGGCGGTTCCGGTGCCGTACCAGCCGGGCAGCATCACCCGGGACTGGCTCCAGGCCAGCACCCACGGGATGGCCCGCAGGTCGGAGATCGAGGTGGTCGGCTTGCGTGACGTGGGCCTACTGCCGATGTTGAGCGAGCCGATCTCACTGACCGGTGTCGAGGCCTTGAAGTACTCGACGAATCCGGGTGTCTCGTGCACCAATTCGGCGTAGGCGCGGTGCGCCCGAGCGGCCAGGTCGTCGAGCACCTGATAGGCGGGGCCAGCGTCGTCACCGAGCCCCTCGACGTCGAGCAGGGTGGCCTCCAGGGTGGCCGCCAGCAGTGTCTCCAGGTTGCGGTGGGCGATGCGCGGCTCGGCGTACTTGGCCGCGATCACCTCCCCCTGTTCTGTCAGCCGCAGCGACCCGTGCACCGCTCCCGGCGGCTGCGCCAGGATGGCGTCATAGCTGGGGCCGCCGCCGCGACCGACGGTCCCGCCGCGACCGTGGAAGAGCCGCAACCGAATTCCGGTCTTACGGGCCGACTCCACCAGATCCAGTTCCGCCCGGTACAGCGCCCAGTTGGCGGCCAGGTAGCCGCCGTCCTTGTTGGAGTCGGAGTAACCCAGCATGACCTCCTGGCTCTCGTCACGGGCATGCACCATCGCGCGGTAGAGCGGCAGGTCGAGCGCCGCCTCCAGGATCGACGACCCGCGCTGCAGGTCGTCGATGGTCTCGAAGAGCGGCACGATACCGACCGGCGCGTACGGCATCGCCGAAACATCCAGCAGCCCAGCCTCTTTCAGCAGGATCGCCGCCTCCAGCAGGTCCGACACCGACTGACACATCGAGATGATGTAGTTCGGCACCGCGGCGGCGCCGAACACCCGCACCGCGCGCGCCGCGGCGAACACGATGTCGAGTTCCTTGCGTGCCAGCTCGGACAGTTCGGCGTCGTCGCGGATCAGCGGGCGCCGGGTGCCGAGTTCGGCGACCAACAACTCGACGCGCTCCGGTTCGCTCAGTGCCGCATAGTCGGGGTGCACACCGGCCCAGGCCAGCAGCTCGGCGACGACCTCTTCATGCACCTCGGAGTTCTGCCGAAGGTCCAGCCCGGACAGGTGGAAGCCGAACACGTCGACCGCCTCGCGCAGTCGGGCCAGGCGGTCGTCGGCCAACAGGGCGCTGCCGTGTTGCCGCAGCGAGGCGTCGATCACGTCGAGATCGGCGAGCAGCTCATCAGAGGTCTCATACGCCTGCAGACCCAGGTCGATCAGGTGCTGGGGTTGGCGGTCCAGGATCTCGCGGGCGGTGGCGCTGAGCCGGCCGTGCACCACCCGCAGCGCCCGGCGGTAGGGCTCGTCGGCGCGGGCCGGTTCATCGCATGGGCCGGCCAATTCCAGGAGCTCCGGGCTGGTCTTGACCAGCCGCGCCGACATCGACAGCTCCCGTTCGAGCCGGGTCAACTGCTGCAGGTAGTGGCCCAGCGCGGCGTGCGCGGCGCTGCCGGTGGCCAACCGGATCACCTCACGGGTGACGTTCGGGTTGCCGTCGCGGTCTCCCCCGATCCACGATCCCGGGCGCAGGATCGGCTGCTCGAGCAGGTTCGCGTCGGGCCAGCGACTCCGCAGCGCGTTGCGCACCTCGCCGTTCACCTTGGGGATCACCTCGAACAGCGCCGCGGGATAGTAGCGCAGCCCCACTTCGATCTCGTCCTGAATCTTCAACCGCGACAACCGGATCAGGGCGGTCTGCCACAGGGTGAGGATCTGGCGCCGCAGCTCGGTGTCGATGGAGCGGCCGTCGTCGGTCTCGCCCTGACCGTGCAGCCGCATCCGCATCAGCTGGGTGATGCGGTGCTGGGTGTCGAAGACGGTTCGGCGCCGGGTCTCGGTGGGGTGTGCGGTGATCACCGGCGACACCAGCGCTCCCCGCAGGGCGTCGGCCACCGCGTCGGCGCTCAGGTCGGCGGCGTCGAGCTTGCGGTACGTCGCCGCCAGGGTGCTGTCGGGCTGCGGTTCACCGGCGGATACGTGCACCGCGCGGCGCCGCTCTCGGTGGATGTCCTCGGCGACGTTGGCCAGCAGCGCGAAATGGCTGAACGCCCGGATCACCGGGATGGCCCGGTGGATGTCTATACCGCTGAACAGCTGGGCCAGTTGGGCCCGGTCGATCTCCGAGCGCCGGACCCGGAAGGACTCGACCCGGGCACGCTCCACCAGGTCGAACACCTGCTCGCCGTTCTGCTCCCGCACGGTCTCGCCGAGGATCGCGCCCAGCAGTCGGATGTCCTCGCGCATCGGCTCGGTGGCCTCCCGGCCGATCTGCGTGCGGCGAACCGCGCCGATCGGTTCCAGCGCCACCTCGGAGACCTCAGCCATCTCCCCAGTATCGGTGGCTATCGGACGGCGCGCAGAACGGACGAATTCCGAAGTTCTCCACAGTCGCCGATTCATCCACAGCCGGCCTTTCCGCGGATGCGCGATCGAATATACGTTCGATAGCGTGGACGCATGAGGCGCACCGAACTGCTGACCGCCGAGGCGGTGCACGCCGCGGTTCGGGCGCAGCTCGATGCGGTCGACGCCGCCCACGACAGTTTGCGATCCACCTGTACCGATCTGGCGGGAAACGCCTTTCGCATCGAGGTCGCCGAGCGGCTGGAGGCCCAGCAGCGCGCCAATCGCGGGTTGTCGTACCGGATGTTCGGGGAGGTCGCCGAGCCAATCGACGGGACGAACGACCCGGGACTTCCGGCTGGCGTCAAGGTTCGGGATCTGCTCGCGTCACGCCTGCGGCTGACGGCTGGGGAGGTCCGGCGCAGGTTCCGCGTAGCGTCGCGTATCCGGCCCCGACGGTCGCTGACGGGCCCGTCGCTGCCAGCGGAACTGCCGATATTGGCCGCTGCTGTGGAGGCCGGTGAGTTGGGCGACGACCACATCGGCGCGGTGTGCCGGGCGCTCGACGTGCTGCCCGCATCGGTGTCCCCCGCCGACAAGGACAGCGCCGAACGAACGCTCGTCCGCCACGCAAGGACACAGGACGCGCAGTTCGTCACCACCATCGGCGCGACCATCGCCGACTGCCTCAACCGGGACGGCAACTTCACCGACGAGGACCACGCCAGACGCCGGGGCCTCGCGCTGGGTCGTCAGGGTCCGGACGGGATGAGTCGGCTCTCCGGTTGGCTTGACCCCGAGACGCGCTCTTATCTCGAGGCGGTGACCGCCGCGGTCCGGCCCGGCCGACACCAGCGGGACGGTGCGGGCGATACGGGTGAGCGCGACACCCGCAGTCCCGAACAACGCTGCCACGACGGGCTCAAGCTGGGCCTCAAGGAGGCCTTGGCATCCGGCGGCCTGGGACTGCACCGTGGAGTGCCCGTCACGGTGATCGCCACAACGACGCTCGCCGAACTGGAACAGGCCGCCGGAGCTGTCGGCGACCCAGGCCTGGCGATGCCTGGGCCGGCACGGACCGGAGGCGGTGGCCGCCTGCCTATGCGCGATCTGATCCGGTTGGCCGCCAACGCCATTCACTACCTTGCGGTATTCGACAATCACTCAGATCGCCCGCTGTACCTCGGCCGGAGCAAGCGGATTGCCACCGCCGATCATCGGATGATCTGCTACGCCCGCGACCGCGGTTGCACGAAACCTAATTGCTTCGAGCCCGGTTACCACAGCGAGGTTCACCACGCGCTCGACTGGAATGCGGGCGGCCCGACCGATGCCGACAACCTCTACTTCGCCTGTGCGCCCCACCACATGACGGTCACGCGCGGGCAATACACGACCACGGTGACCGACGCAGGTCGGATTGTCTGGTCGGACGGCACCGGGCCGCCGAGGGTCAACCGGGTGCATCGTCCGAGGGAGTTGCTCGACGAGACCGAGGATTCCGGTTGAGTTGCCGATGGTCGACCCGTCGGCGCGGCAGGATCAGGTCCATGCCCGAGGAGAAGGTCGCGGAGAAGATCACGGTGTACCCGGCCCGCCGGGTGATCACCATGGACCCCGAGCTTCCCGACGCGACCGCCGTTGCTGTGGCCGGTGACCGCATCGTTGCGGTCGGCACGATCAAGGACCTGCTCGACGCGGGAACGGTGGACGACACCTTCGCCGACGCGGTGGTGTGCGCCGGGCTGATCGACCAGCATCTGCATCCGATCCTCGGCGCGACCACCCTGATGACCGAGGTGATCGCCATCGAGGACTGGGTCCTGCCGGACCGGACGTACCCGGCGGCAACCTCCGCGGCGGACTACCGGCAGCGGCTCGCGGCCGCGGAGCGCGGGTTGAGCGATCCCGACGAGTGGCTGTTCTCCTGGGGCTACCACCGGCTCTGGCACGGCCCACTGGACCGCGCGGCGCTGGACGCGATCAGCACCCGGCGGCCGGTCGTGGTGTGGCAGCGATCCTGTCACGAATGGTTCCTCAACACGGCGGCCATCGATGCGCTCGGGCTGACGGCCGCGGACATGACCGGCCACGGCCCGGCCAGCGAGATGGTCGACTTCGCGGCCGGGCACTGGTGGGAAACCGGGATGAACCTGCTGCTGCCCGCCCTGTCCCCGGTCTTCATGAGCCCGCAGCGACTCACCGCCGGGCTGCAGCAGTTGGTGGCCTACCTGCACCGCAACGGTGTCACCTCGATCAACGAGCCCGGCATCATGTGGGACGTCGAGCCGTGGCCGCTGTACCAGCAGATCCTGGCCGACGAGCACACCCCGTTCGGCTCGACGTTCCTGGTCGACGCCCGCAGCCAAGCGGATGCGGGCATGGCCCCCGCCGACGCGGTGGCCGACGCCGAAGCGCAGGTCGCGCGGGCGTCGGCGGGCAAGGTCCGGCTACTACCTCGGCAGGTCAAGCTGTTCGCCGACGGGGCGATCATCAGCCAGCTCATGCAGATGCGGGAGCCCTACCTCGACGACGCCGGTCAGCCGGATCTGTGCCACCACGGCGAATGGATGATGCAGCCGGACACCTTCCGGGCGTTCGCCAGGGTGTACTGGGACGCCGGCTGGCAGCTGCACGTGCACGTCAACGGCGACGCGGGGCTCGACCTGGTGCTCGACACCGTCGAGGAGTGCATGGCGGCCAAACCCCGCACCGACCACCGGACGGTGATCGTGCACTTCGCCAACTCCAGTGAGGAGCAGATCGACCGGATCGCCCGGCTGGGCTGCATCGTCTCGGCGAACTCGTACTATCCGGTGGGCTTCGCCGATCAGTACGCGATGCACGGGCTGGGCCCGGCGCGGGCCGATACGATGGTGCGGGCCGCGTCGGTGCTGCGCCGCGGCGTTCCGCTCTCCCTGCACTCCGACCTACCGATGGGCCCGGCCGCACCGCTCATGCTGGCCTGGTGCGCGGTGAACCGCCGCACCCCGGCGGGCCGGACCGCGGGCCCGGACCAGCGCATCTCGGTGCACGACGCACTGCGGGCGGTGACGATCGAGGCCGCCTACTCGTGGCGGATGGAGGACGAACTCGGCAGCATCACCCCGGGCAAGCTGGCCAACTTCACCGTGCTGGCCGAGGACCCCTACGCGGCCGATCCGCTGCGGCTGAAGGACATCACGGTGCTGGGCACCGTGTACGCGGGGCGCTGGTTCCCGGCTAGGAGTACTTGATCTGCAGCGCCATACCGATGATGGACACCAGCCAGATGCCGGTGACGAACAGCGTCAGCCGGTCGAGGTTCTTCTCGACCACGGTCGACCCGGACAGACTCGACTGCACACCGCCACCGAACAGGGTGGACAGGCCGCCGCCCTTGGCGCGGTGCAGCAGCACCAGCAGCACGATCAGCAGGCTGGTGACCACCAGGATGATCTGCAGGGTCAAAACCATGCTGGTCAGCGTACCCGGTAGCCCGGGCCGGGCATGGTTCGGGTCAGGGCAGCGGCCCGCCGGCGGCGATCGCGGACAGGGTGGCGAACTGCTCGGCGTCCAGTGAGGCGCCGCCGACCAGGGCACCGTCGACGTCCTCCTGGGCGACGATCTCACCCACGTTCTTGGCGTTGACGGAGCCGCCGTAGAGCACCCGGACGCCGGCCGCGATCTGCGGATTCGCCAGGTTGGCCAGCTCGGCGCGGATCGCGGCGCAGACCTCCTGGGCGTCGGCGGCGCTGGCCACCCGCCCGGTGCCGATGGCCCAGACCGGCTCGTAGGCGATGACGATGCCGGCGAACTGTTCCTTGGTCAGCCCGGCCAGCGATCCCCGCAGCGAGTTCACGTTGAACTCGACATGGTTGCCCGCCTCGCGGACCTCGAGCTGCTCGCCGATGCACACGATCGGCGTCAACCCATGCCGGAACGCCGCGGCGGCCTTGGCCGCGACCAGCGCGTCGTCCTCGTGATGGTAGGTGCGCCGCTCGGAGTGGCCGACCACCACGAACGTGCAGCCCAGCTTGGCCAGGAACGCCCCGCTGACATCACCGGTGTAGGCGCCCGAGTCGTGCTGCGACAGATCCTGCGCCCCGTAGGTCAGCCGGAGCTTGTCGCCGTCGACCAGCGTCTGCACGCTGCGTAGGTCGGTGAACGGCGGGATCACGGTGACGTCGACCTTGTCGAAGTACTTGTCGGGCAGCGAGAACGCGATCTTCTGGACCAGCGCGATGGCCTCGAAATGGTTGAGGTTCATCTTCCAGTTGCCCGCGATCAGCGGTTTACGGGACACAGTGATGAGCCTTTCTGGCGAAGAACATCGGGCCGAGTTCCTAATTCAGTACTTCGATACCGGGCAGCGATTTGCCCTCAAGGTATTCCAGCGAGGCGCCGCCGCCGGTGGAAATGTGCGAGAAACCGTCCTCGGGCAGACCGAGCCGGCGCACCGCGGCGGCGGAGTCGCCACCACCGACGACGCTGAACGCACCCTTGGCGGTGGCGGCGATGATGGCTGCGGCCACTCCCCTGGTGCCATCGGCGAAGGCCGGGAACTCGAACACACCCATCGGGCCGTTCCAGAAGATCGTCCTGGCGTTGGACAGCAGCGTCGCGAAGCGCTTCACCGATTCCGGGCCGATGTCCAGGCCCATCCTGCCGTCCGGAATGCGATCGGCGGCAACGGTTTCCGGCGGCGAGTCGGCGGCGAACTCCTCGGCGACCACGATGTCGACCGGCAGGTGGATGACATCACCGTATTCGTCGAGCAGGTGCCTACACGTTTCCAGCATCTCTTCCTGCAGCAGCGAGGTACCCACCGAAAGACCCTGCGCGGCAAGGAACGTGAAGCACATGCCGCCGCCGATGATCACGCTGTCCGCTTTGCCCGCCAGGTTCTCGATGACGGCGAGCTTGTCGGACACCTTGGACCCGCCGAGGACCACCGCGTACGGCCGCTCAGTGGAGCTGGTCAGCTGCTCGAGCACCTTGACCTCGGCCGCCACCAGCGTTCCGGCGTAATGCGGCAGCAGCGTCGCCACGTCGTACACCGAAGCCTGCTTGCGGTGCACCACACCGAAGCCGTCCGAGACGAAGGCCCCGTCCTCACCGACCAATTCGACCAGCGCCTTGGCCAGAGCCATCCGCTCGCCGTCGTCCTTGCTGGTCTCCCGCGGATCGAACCGGATGTTCTCCAGCAGCAGGATGTCGCCGTCGGTCAGCCCCTCGGCGCGGGCCAGCGCGTCGGTGCCCACCACATCACCGGCCAGCTGGACGTGGCGGCCCATCTGCTCGCCGAGCGCCGTGGCAACCGGTGCCAGCGAGAGCTTCGGGTCCGGGCCGCCCTTGGGCCTGCCCAGATGTGCGGTCACCACGACCTTGGCGCCGGCATCGGACAGCGCCTTCAGCGTGGGCACCGAGGCGATGATTCGGCCCGGGTCGGTGATGGTGGACCCGTCCAGCGGGACGTTGAGGTCCGAGCGAACCAGCACGCCCCGACCCTCGACCCCCTCGGCCAGCAGGTCGGCGAGTGTCTTGACCGCCATCGCGGTTACAGCGACTTGCCGACCAGGCCGACCAGGTCGACCAGGCGATTCGAGTAGCCCCACTCGTTGTCGTACCACGACACGGCCTTGACCTGGTTGCCGATCACCTTGGTCAGGCCGGCGTCGAAGATCGAGCTGTGCGGGTCGGTGACGATGTCGCTGGAAACGATCGGCGCGTCGTAGTACTTCAGGATGCCCTTGAGCTTGCCCTCGGCGGCGGCCTTCATCGCGGCGTTGATGTCGTCGGCGCTGGCCTCCTTGCTCAACTCGGCGGTGAGGTCGGTGATCGAGCCGGTGGGGATCGGCACCCGCAGCGCGTAGCCGTCGAGCTTGCCCTTCAGTTCGGGCAGCACGAGGCCGATGGCCTTGGCGGCACCGGTCGAGGTGGGCACGATGTTGACCGCGGCGGCCCGGGCCCGCCGCAGGTCCTTGTGCGGACCGTCCTGCAGGTTCTGGTCTCCGGTGTAGGCGTGGACCGTCGTCATCAGACCACGCACGATGCCGAACTCGTCGTTGAGCACCTTGGCGAACGGGCCGAGGCAGTTGGTGGTGCACGAGGCGTTGGAGATGACGTTCTGGCTGCCGTCGTACTTGTCGTCGTTCACGCCGATGACGATCGTGATGTCCTCGTCCTTGGCCGGCGCGGAGATGATCACCTTCTTGACACCCTGCTCGAGGTGGCCGCGGGCCCGGGCGTCGTTGAAGATGCCGGTGGACTCGACGACGATGTCGACGCCGAGCTCGCCCCACGGGATGGCGGCCGGGCCCTCCTTGACCTCGAACGCCTTGATCTTGGTCTTGCCGATGACGATGGTGTCCTCACCCTCGAGGGTCACCTCTTCGGGCAGCCGGCCCAGGATGGTGTCGAACTTCAGCAGGTGCGCGAGGGTGGCGTTGTCGGTCAGGTCGTTGACCGCCACGATCTCGATGTCCTTGGCCTTGCCTTCGGCCTGCTGGGTGGCCAGGGCCCGGTAGAAGTTGCGTCCGATGCGGCCGAAACCGTTAACGCCAACCCGGATCGTCACGTCTGTCTCCTTGAGTTGCTTCCGATGCTCGGGGTCAGCCTAGTGTGGTGGCGGCATCGTCGCGCAGGCTGGTCAGCCGCCGGCGAAAAGAGTTCACCTAGGTCCGTTCCCGCGCGCTGGAGTACCTCGCAAAGCGCTGACCAACGGCCCTAGTGGGACATGGGTCACGCGCCGCTCTGGTCGGCGAGCGACGAGCCGGTCCAGCGCTGCCGGATCGTCGGCAGGGTCCCGTCCTCCTCCAACCGGGCCTGCGCCACCCTGATCCGGCTCAGCAGCGCCGCGTCACTGGTCGGCACCGCGATCGCGATCTTCTCCACGGTGATGCCCCGCTGAACCACCCGGAGCCCCGGCAAGTCCCGCACGAGCTCGGTCAGCACCGGCCCCAGCTTCATGAACGCATCGCATCGGCCGGTGCTCAGGTCGCGCAACGCGGTGCGAATGCTGCCGTAGTCATAGACGCGGACCCGCCCGGCCCTCCCGTCGGCGACCAGCCGGTTGGCGATCGGCTGGCTGGTGTTGCCCTGCTGCACGCCGATGGTCAGGCCCTCGAGGTCGTCGATCGAGGTGACCTCCGGCAGGCGGCTGGTGTCGACGGCCAGCGCCTGCCCGGAGATCAGGTACGGATCGCAGAACGCCGCCTTCAGAGCGCGTGAACCGGTGACGGTGGTACCCGATGTGACACAGTCGAATTCGCCGGAGTCCAGGGCATCGAAGATGCCGTTGAAATCGCGGCCCGAGTAGTGGACGAACACCACGTCGCGGCCGAGGGCCCTGCCGATGGCGTTCATCAGGTCGATGTCCAGGCCGCCGTCACCGTCCGGCGGGCGGGAGCGCAGCGACCCGGGGATGGGGTCCGGCGGGCGGGAGCGCAGCGACCCGGGGATGGGGTCCGGCGGGCGGGAGCGAACCGCGTTGAACGGCGGGTCGGGGAAGGCGGCACCGACGCGCAAGGTCCCGTCGTTACCGGCCACCCCGCAACGGTAACGCCCGGGTCAGTCGCCGACGCCGAACCGAATCTGCGGATCCCACCGCTGCGAGCCACCCAGAAACGCGATCCAGCCGAGGATCGCCCCGGTCTGCAGGAGAAGTGTGAAGGTCAGCGGTTCGACCACCATCGCGGCCGCGGCGGCCGCAATGCTGGCCCGATGCGGATCACCGACCCATCGTCGATACCGGCCAAGCACCCAGAGGTGGAACAACACGTCGACCGCGAGCTTGACGGCAAGGATCACCAGGACCGGACCCACGACGTCGAACCGCCCGGCGACCACGAAATAGATGAGGAGCCCGAATGCGGTCAATCCGAACAGCGGCTGCACGGTGTCGAATGCCTTGATCGGCAGCATGATCATGCCGAGGCGGCCGAACCGGGGGTCACCGACCATGCCGCGGTACCACCACTGGGTCTGCAAGAAACCGCCGAACCAGCGACGCCGCTGCCGAAGGAAGCCCGGCACCGAAGCCGGCGCCTCGGTCCGTGCCTGCGCGCCGGCCAGAACCCGGAACCGCCAGTCCAGGCCGTGGTCTCCGGCAAAGCGGTACATCCGGGCCACCAGTTCGTAGTCCTCCACCATGCAGGAATCGAACCCCCCGACCCGGGACACGGCGTCTCGCCGGAAACCCGCGAACGCGCCGGAGATCAGTTGTAGACAACCGATGCGCATCCAGGCGTAGCGGGCCGTGAAGTTGCGGATGTACTCGTAGGTCTGGAACCACTGCATCACCCGGCCCACGGGCGTAGGACGACAGCTCGGGGTGATGACCCCGGTCACGGCCACCAACTCCGGCTCAACGGAGAAGGCGCTCCGCACAGCGCCGATAGCAGGGGTGCCCACCACAGTGTCCGCGTCAACGGTGATTATCAGGTCGGCGGCCGTCTGCAACAGCGCGGCGTTGAGAGCGGCCGCCTTGCCGCCGTGGGCCAGCCGTAACCACCGCAGCGCGGTGGCCCCGACCCGCACCGCGGGAGTGCCGCCGCCCGGCTCCGGCATGACGAAACCGAAGCGAGCGCAAAGCATTTCAGCGGTGCCATCGGTGGAACCGTCATCGGCGATCAGTACCTCCTCCGGCGCGTCGGTCTGCCCGAGCAGCGCCGCCAATGTGGCAGGGAGGACGGCGGCCTCATTGTGCGCCGCGACGATGACCGCAACACTCGGGCGCGCGACGCCAGCCGTCCGCGGCACGGTGCGGTCGACGCGGTCCGAAACCCGCCGAATCTGCCAGCCGGTGAACACCTGCAGGGTGATGTCATACCCGAGATAAGCAAGGCCGACCGACCAGGCGACGATGCCGCCCCTGCCGAAGGCCAGCAGGAAGAGCGCGACCCATGTCCCTAACACGGCAACGTGGACGGCGATGCTCACGATGGGGGTCGGAGGTGGGTCGAGCCGGGACGACGCTCTGCGCAGCGCCACTGCGAGTGATTCGGACAACGGTCCGATCATAGGAACACGACGACCACGGCGCAGGGTCCCGGCGGCCACCGCGATGGACCGCGTACCGTCGGAATATGACGATGCCACTGGGGCTGGGCCCGGATCTGGCCAAGGTGCGCCAACGCCTTGGCCAGGGCCTGTTCACCATGGTCGCCGGGCCCGAGGGCCCGGAGAACCGGACGCGGATCCACACCACACCGGGCCCGCGCTGGTTCGCCGAGGACCGGCCCATCCGCCGAGTGCACGCCGACGCCTCGATGTTCGTCGGCGGCCTGCGCGCCCTGCTGCTGCAGTCGCTGCACCCCCTGGCGATGGCGGGCGTCGCCGAGCATTCCGACTACCGGGGTGATCCGTGGGGCCGGTTGCAACGCACCAGCACCTTTCTGGCCGTGACGACGTTCGGCACGGCCGGTGATGCGCAGCGGGCGGTGGACCGGGTGCGCGGTATCCACCGCCGGGTGCACGGCATCGCCCCGGACGGCCGGACGTATCGAGCCGACGATCCCCATCTGCTGGAGTGGGTGCACATCGCCGAGGTGGACAGCTTCCTGCTGGCCTACCAGCGCTACGGCGCGGCACCACTCGATCAGGACGGCCGCGACGCCTACGTCGAGGACACCGCCCACACCGCCGTGGCCCTGGGTGTGCCGGACCCGCCGCGCACCGAGGCCGAACTCGCCGAGCGGCTCGCGTCCTACCGCGGCGAGTTGCGCGGCACCGAGTCGGCCCGGGAGGCCGCCCGCTTCCTGCTGCTCACCCCGCCGCTGCCGGTGCTGGCCCGGGTGCCGTACGGCGTGCTGGCCGCCACCTCGGTGTCGATGCTGCCCGCATGGGCCCGGATGCCGTTGCGGCTGCCCTATCTGCCGCCGGTGGAGAGCACCGCGATCCGGCTCGCGGGGCGAGTGCTGGTCGGAGCGATCCGCTGGGCGCTGTCGGCTAATGCGGTCGAAGACGTTGCGGCAGAAGAACCTTCGCTCGCCGAGGCCGAGTAGGCCTACGGCTCAGGCGTCTTCGAGCAGGTCGGGGGTGACTGCCGACTCGGTGTCGGGCAGCCCCTCCTGCTTGGCCTTGCGGTCGGCCATCGACAGCAGGCGCCGAATCCGGCCCGCCACAGCGTCTTTCGTCATGGCCGGGTCGGCCAACCGGCCCAGTTCCTCCAGCGAAGCCTGCCGGTGCTCGACGCGCAGCCGCCCGGCGGCGGCCAGATGCTCGGGCACCGAGTCGCCGAGGATCTCCAGCGCACGTTCCACCCGGGCCGCCGCGGCGACCGCGGCGCGGGCCGAGCGGCGCAGGTTCGCGTCGTCGAAATTCGCCAGCCGGTTCGCGGTGGCCCGCACCTCGCGTCGCATCCGGCGTTCCTCCCAGGTCAGCCGGGTGTCCTGGGCGCCCATCCGGGTCAGCAGCGCGCCGATGGCGTCACCGTCGCGCACCACCACCCGGTCGGTGCCGCGCACCTCTCGGGCCTTGGCGCTCACCCCGAGCCGGCGGGCGGCCCCCACCAGGGCGAGCGCGGCCTCCGGACCCGGGCAGCTGACCTCCAGGGCCGAGGAGCGTCCGGGCTCGGTCAACGAACCGTGGGCCAGGAACGCCCCGCGCCAGGCCGCCTCGGCATCGCCGACGCTGCCCCCGACCACCTGGGCGGGCAGGCCGCGCACCGGGCGCCCCCGCATGTCCAGCAGACCGGTCTGACGCGCGAGCGCCTCGCCGTCCTTGGCGACCCTGACGAGATAGCGGGTGCTCTTGCGGATACCGCTGGCCGACAGTACGTGTACTACGGCGTTGTAGCCGTAGAGGTCGTAGATGTCCTTGCGCAGCCGCCGGGCAATGATGCCGAGGTCCACCTCGGCCTCGACGACGACGCGTCCGGCGACGATGTGCAGGCCGCCGGCGAACCGCAGCAGCGATGCGACCTCGGCGCGACGGGCGCTCACGGAGTTGACGACCAGGCGGCTCAGCTCGTCCTTCACCTCGGCAGTCATCGCCACGGCCGGTCACCTCTTTGCACATCGCCAGTCGGTCCCGGCACCCCGCCCCCCTGTCGCAAGTCCGTGGTCGGCGTGGGTGCCGCAGGCGGACGGTTCGGTGGCGGGGGAACCGGTCCCCCGACGCGCACACCGTCGAGCGCTGCGGCCAACTTCGCCGGGTCATGTAAAGGTGTACCAGGTCGGGACACGTCAGCAAATTGAACCGACGCTTCCAGCAGGCTGGCCGTCCGGCGCAGCTGTTCGCGCTCTCGGTCCGACGGCACCCGCGCCGCGTCGACGATGATGTCGTGCACGGTGAAATCCGGGGCGTGCTGGGCCAGGACGTGCAAATGCCGCTCGGCGGAGAAGCCGGCGGTCTCGCCCGGCTCGGCGGCCAGATTCAGCACCAGGGCGCGCCGCGCGGTCGTGGACCGCAGCGCGGCCGCCAGTCCCGGCACCAGGACGTGCGGGATGACGCTGGTGAACCACGAGCCCGGGCCGAGCACCACCAGGTCGGCGGCCATGATGGCGTCGACGGCCTGCCGGGTGGCCGGCGGGTCTCCCGGCAGCAGCCGCACCCTCCGCACCTTTCCCGGCGTGGTGGCCACCGCCACCTGACCGCTGATCACGCGGCTCATCCGCGGGTCCGATTCCAGGCCGGCCACGTCGGCCTCGATCTGCAGGGCGATCGGGCACATCGGCAGCACCCGGCCGTGGATGCCGAGGATGCGGCCGAGTTCGTCGAGGGCGGCCACCGGATCGGCGAGCAACTCGGTGATCCCGGCCAACAGCAGGTTGCCGATCGGATGCCCGGCCAGCGCACCACTGCCGCCGAACCGGTGCTGGATGATGGTGGCCCACAACCGACCGTGCGGGCTGTCGGATGCCAACGCCGCCAACGCCATTCGCAGATCACCCGGCGGAACCACGCCGAGCTCGGAACGCAGCCGCCCCGACGAGCCGCCGTCGTCGGCAACCGTCACCACCGCGGTGACATGCGGGGTCAAGCGGCGCGCCGCCGACAGCGTCGCGTACAGGCCGTGGCCGCCGCCGAGCGCCACGATGCGGGGTGGGACCTCGCCGGCCACTGCGCTGCTCCCGATCGCGTGCGTCATTCGCGACCCAGATCGCGGTGCAGCACGCGCACGGAGAGTTGCTGATTCTTGTCCAGCGACGCCGCCAGCGCCTCGGTGATCGCGACGCTGCGGTGCTTACCCCCCGTGCACCCGATGGCCACGGTCATGTATCGCTTTCCCTCCCGGCTGTAGCCGTCGACGACAAGGTCCAGCAGCTGATGGTAGGTCTGCAGGAACTCCATGGCGCCGGGTTGGCTCAAGACGTAGTCCCGCACCGCCGGATGCTGGCCGGTCTGCGGCCGCAGCTCGTCCACCCAGTGCGGGTTGGGCAGGAAGCGCACGTCCATCACCATGTCGGCGTCCATCGGCAGCCCGTACTTGAAGCCGAACGACTCGACCGTGACGCTGGTCTGCGCGATGGCCTCGCCGCCGAAGGCCCGCTCGATGCTCTCCCGCAGCGAGCGCACCGACAGCGTCGAGGTGTCGATGATCAGGTCGGCCGAGGCCCGCACCGGTGCGAGCATGGCCCGTTCGGCGGCGATGCCCTCCGCGAGAGTCTGGTTGCCCTGCAACGGATGACTGCGCCGATTGTTCTCGTAGCGGCGCACCAGGATCTCGTCGGAGGCCTCCATGAACAGGACCCGCGGGTGGATGTTGCGGGTGGCGAGATCCTTACGCACCCACTCCAGGTCACCGGTGAATCCCCGGGAGCGGACATCCATCACCACGGCCAGTTGGGTGATGCGCGATCCGGCGGCCAGGCCGAGATCAACCATCCGGGCGATCAGTTCCGGCGGAATGTTGTCGGCGACGTACCAGCCGAGGTCCTCGAGCACCTTGGCGGCGGTCCCCCGGCCCGCGCCGGACAGCCCGGTCACCAGAACCACATCGATGCCCGATCCCGGATCACCGGTTGGACGGTGGGTGTGTTCGCCTGTGTTCTGTTCTGTCATCGCGATGCCTGTTCAGCAGTCAGATCATGGCCCACCGGCTCCTGCGGTGCAGCGGAACCGGGCGAATCCGGCGCCACGCCCAGCGCCTCGAGCACCGCGGCCGCGGTGGCGACGCCGATCCCGGGCACCGCGGTGATCTCCTCGACGCTGGCCTGCCGCAGCCGGGCCAACGAGCCGAAGTGCGTCACGAGCGCCTTGCGCCGGGCCTCGCCCAGGCCGCGGACCGCGTCGAGAGCGGAGGCCGTCATCCGCTTGGACCGCTTGCTGCGGTGATAGGAGATCGCGAAGCGGTGCGCCTCGTCCCGAACCCGCTGCAGCAGGTAGAGCCCCTCGCTATTGCGCGGCAGGATCAGCGGATCTGTTTCGAGGGGCACCCACACCTCCTCCAGCCGCTTGGCCAGCCCGATCACCGCGACGTCGTCGACACCGAGCTCGTCGAGCACGGCCTGGGCCGCGTTGACCTGTGGGGCACCACCGTCGACGACGTAGAGGTTCGGCGGGTAGGCGAACCGGCGTGACTTGCCTTCCGGAGCCGCCGGGCCGGCGACATGGGGATCCGGAGCCGCCGGGCCGGCGACATGGGGATCCGGAGCCAGTTCATCGGGGTCCGGCCGCTGGTCGTGAACGTGCCGCAGGAAGCGGCGCCGGGTGACCTCGGCGATGGAGGCGACGTCGTCGGAACGGCCCTCGCCGGCGGCCTCCCGGATCGCGAAGTGCCGATAGTCGGATTTGCGCGGCAGACCGTCCTCGAACACCACCAGCGAGGCCACCACGTCGGTGCCCTGCACGTGGCTGATGTCGACGCATTCGATCCGCAACGGCGCATCGGCCAACCCGAGCGACTCCTGAATGTTCTGCAGCGCAGCGGATCTGGCCGTGAAGTCGCCGGCGCGCTTGAGCTTGTGCTGTTGCAGCGCCTCCTGGGCATTGCGGTGCACGGTCTCGGCCAGGGCCTTCTTGTCGCCGCGCTGCGGCACCCGCAACGCCACCCGCGACCCGCGCAGCCCGGAAAGCCAGTTGGCCAGCTGATCGGAGTCGGGCGGCAGGCACGGCACCAGCACCTCGCGTGGTACCGGGTTGGTGGATTCGTCTGCGGCTTGGTCGGCTCCGGAGTCCAATTCGGCCTGGTCGCCGTAGAACTGGGTGAGGAACTGCTCGACGAGCTGGGCCTCCGCGGAGTCGCCCGGATCGCCCGGCTTCTCGATGATCCAGCCGCGCTGGCCGCGCACCCGGCCGCCGCGCACGTGGAACACCTGCACGGCGGCCTCCAGATCGTCATCGGCGAACGCGACCACATCGGCGTCGGTGCCGTCGCCGAGCACCACGGCCTGTTTCTCGAGCGCGCGTTTGAGCGCACCGAGGTCGTCGCGCAGCCGCGCCGCCCGCTCGAAGTCGAGTTCACCGGCCGCCGCGGTCATTCGCTGTTCGAGTTCCCGGGCGAACCGGTCGGTCTTGCCGGACAGGAAGTCGCAGAAGTCGAGCACGATCCGGCGATGCTCCTCGGCGCTGACCCGTCCGACGCACGGCGCCGAGCACTTGTCGATGTAGCCGAGCAGGCACGGCCGCTCGATCTGACTGTGCCGCTTGAACACTCCGGCCGAGCAGGTCCGAGCCGGGAACACCCGGGTCAGCAGGTCGAGGGTCTCCCGGATGGCCCAGGCGTGCGAGTACGGGCCGAAGTAGCGCACGCCCTTGCGGCGCGGTCCCCGGTACACCATCAACCGCGGGAACTCCTCGTTGAGGGTCACCGCCAACACCGGGTAGGACTTGTCGTCGCGGTAGCGGACGTTGAATCGCGGATCGAACTCCTTGATCCAGTTGTATTCCAGTTGCAGGGCCTCGACCTCGGTGTTGACCACGGTCCACTCGACCTTGGCCGCTGTAGTGACCATCTGTCTGGTCCGCGGGTGCAGGCCGCTGATGTCGGCGAAGTAGGACGTCAGCCGGCTGCGCAGGCTCTTGGCCTTGCCGACGTAGATGACCCGTCCGTGCGGATCCCGGAACCGGTAGACGCCCGGTTCGACGGGAATCGATCCGGGCGCCGGTCGGTACGTCGCGGGATCGGGCACGCTCTTCAGGTTAGTACCGCGGCCCGACGGGCCGGACCGGCCGGTCGGGCCCGGTTAGGACGTCCGAGTACGGCGTGGGCGCCCGCTCAGGGTTGGGTGACGTCGGGCCGGTATCGCACCATCAGCGTTCGCACGGTCTCCATCGCCGCCACGGCGCGCTCCCGGTCGAAGGACTGGATCGCCAGCACCGGCACGTACTCGTAGTGGGCGATGTCCACCCGCGCCCAGCGGGCGCCCTTCGGGAAGGACACGTCGACGACCTCGTTCCACGGGATCAGTCGATAGCCCAGCAGATTTCGCACCGCCACACCGGCGGCTCCCACGCGCAGCCGGGGCCGGGTGAGCAGCAGGACGGCGGCCGCGATGATCAGGGCCAGACCGGCCAGCGCCACCTGGTCGGCGGGCCGGTAGTAGGCGCCCGTCCCGGCGACCTTGGACAGCACCCCGACGACGATGCCCGCGATCGCGATAACGGCGGCGATCCCGTAGGCGAGGTAGGCGGTGCGGTGCGGTCGCAGCACGATGTCCCACTGCGGGTCCCGCGCGCCGGGTTCTGTGCTCATACCCCGCGCAGATGGCGCAGCGTCAGCGCCGTCGACAGGGCCGCGGCGGCGGCCTGCGCACCCTTGTCCTCCGCGGAGTCCGGCAGCCCCGCGCGATCGAGCGCCTGCTTCTCGTTGTCAGTGGTGAGCACCCCGTTGGCCACCGGGGTCGATGCGTCCAGCGACACCCGGGTCAGCCCCTGCGTGACGGCGTCGCAGACGTAGTCGAAATGCGGTGTCTGGCCGCGGATCACGACACCGAGTGCGACGACGGCGTCGTGGTTGCGGGCCAATTCCTGTGCCACCACCGGGATTTCGATGGCGCCGAGCACGCGAACTACGGTCGGCTCCGGGATCCCGGCGTCGTCGGCCACCCTGCGGGCGCCGTCGAGCAGCGCGTTGCAGATCTTGGCGTGCCAGGTGCTGGCCACGATGGCCAGGGACAGCTCCGAGGCGTCCATATCGGGCAGCTCGGGGATACCGCCGGAGGCGCCGCTCATCCGCGCGCCCCGTGGGGGTGCGTCACAGCGCTCCCCCGATGTCGCCGGGCAGCCGCACCGTCTCGTCGTAGTCCTCGAGCCCGGACAGGTCATGGCCCATCCGGTCGCGCTTGGTCATCAGGTAGCGGATGTTCTCGGCGTTGGCCCGCACCGGCAGCGGAACCCGCTCGATGATGTGCAGGCCGTACCCGTCCAGGCCGACGCGTTTGGCCGGGTTGTTGGTGAGCAGCCGCATCGACCGGATCCCCAGATCGACCAGGATCTGGGCGCCGATGCCGTAGTCGCGGGCGTCGGCGGGCAGCCCGAGCTCCAGGTTGGCATCGACGGTGTCGGCGCCGGCGTCCTGCAGCTGATAGGCCTGCAGTTTGTGCATCAGGCCGATTCCGCGGCCCTCATGCCCACGCATGTAGAGCACCACGCCCCGGCCCTCGCGGGCCACCATCGCCATCGCGGCGTCCAGTTGCGGGCCGCAGTCACAGCGCCGGGAGCCGAACACGTCGCCGGTCAGGCATTCGGAGTGCACCCGGACCAGCACGTCGTGGCCGTCGTTCTCCGGTCCCGCGATGTCACCGCGGACCAGGGCGACGTGCTCGACCTCGTCGTAGATGCTGGTGTAGCCGACCGCGCGGAACTCGCCGTGGCGGGTGGGGATGCGCGCCTCGGCCACCCGCTCGATGTGCCGCTCGTGCTTGCGGCGCCATTCGATCAGATCGGCGATGGTGATCATCGCAAGGCCGTGCTCGTCGGCGAAGACCCGCAACTCGTCGGTCTGCGCCATCGCGCCTTCGTCCTTCTGGCTCACGATCTCGCAGATGGCGCCGGCCGGCTGCAGGCCGGCCATCCGGGCCAGATCGACCGCGGCTTCGGTGTGGCCGGGCCGGCGCAGCACGCCGCCGTCCTTGGCGCGCAACGGAACGACGTGCCCGGGCTTGCTGAAATCGTCGGCGACGCTCGCCGGGTCGGCCAGCAGCCGCATGGTGGTGGCCCGATCCGATGCCGAGATGCCGGTTCCGACACCCTTTTTCGCGTCGACCGTGACCGTGTACGCGGTCCCGTGCTTGTCCTGGTTCACCGCGTACATCGGCAACAGGCCCAACCTGTCGCAGATGTCGCCATCCAGTGGGACACACAGATAGCCCGAGGTGTAGCGGACCATGAACGCGACCAGTTCCGGTGTCGCCTTCTCCGCGGCGAAGATCAGGTCACCCTCGTTCTCGCGGTCCTCGTCATCGACGACGACGACAGCCTTGCCCGCCGCGATATCGGCGACCGCCCGTTCGACGGTGTCCAACCTCGTCATCGTTGCCGCCTGTCCCAAGTGCCGCTGCTGCACACAGTATGAACCAACGCCGAGCGCAGACTATTGCCCCCGTTCACCGGGCGGCCGATTCGCCGCCCGCGGCTGTGACCCCCGTCACGCCCGGGCGGTCGCCGCTTTTCAGGCCTGCGGTTCCGGGTTGGCGCCCAGCAGCCGTTCGACATATTTGGCGATCACGTCCACCTCGAGGTTGACGACGCTGCCCACCGGCGCGCGCCCCAGCGTCGTCAAGGCCAGGGTGGTGGGGATCAGCGACACCTCGAACCAGTCCGCGCCCAGCCCCGAAACCGTCAACGAGATGCCGTCGACGGTGATCGAGCCCTTCTCCACGACATAGCGGGCCAGCTCCGCCGGCAGCGCGATGCGCACCACCTCCCAGTGCTCGGAGGGGGTGCGGGAGATCACCGTCCCGCGCCCGTCGACATGGCCCTGCACGATGTGGCCGCCGAGGCGGCTGTTGAGCGCCGCGGCGCGCTCGAGGTTCACCGGGCTGCCCACCGCGACGGCGGCCAGGCTGGAGCGGTTCAGGGTCTCGGCCATCACATCGGCGCTGAACTGGCCACCGGGGAGCACCTCGACCACGGTCAGGCACACGCCGTTCACGGCGATCGAGTCGCCGTGCCGGGCATCTGCGGTGACGACGGGCCCGCGGATGACGAACCGGGCGGAGTCGCCGAGTTCGTCCTTGCCGACCACTTCGCCCAATTCCTCGACGATTCCGGTGAACACGCTGGCTAATCTAGCCGCTACCGGTCCGGATCCGCTCCGGCCGCCCCGGCCGGCGCCGGCGACTCCGCGCCCCGGGCCGGAGTTTGCCGGCGGGCGCGCGCCCCGGCAGGCGCGGCGGCCACCCCTTTCCCGCGGTCCGGCCCGGGTCTCGGGGCGGGCATATCCCGGTCGCGATCAGGTCTCGCCGCAGCCGGCGGCCCCGGCGCCGGTCGTCCCCCACCGAGAGGCCGAAACCGCAGCTCATCGGGCATCGACCGGCCCACCGCGAGTCCGCACCGGACGGCCGCGCCGCCCCGCGCCGCTGCGGGCGCATCACCGCGACCCTCTACGATGTAGCCATGCAGACGTGCCGCCGAATGTTCGCCGTCCTTGTCACCCTCTTCGCCGCAACGGCCCTTCTCCTCTCGGGCTGTTCGTCGTCGAAGCCGACCGAGCCACTGCCGGACGCGGCCGGACTGCTCCAGCAAGCGGCAACCACGACCAAGGCGGTCAAGAGTGCCCACCTGGAGCTCACCATCAACGGCAAGATCGAGGGCCTGCCGGTCAAGAAGCTCTCCGGTGACCTGACCAACGTGCCCGCCGTCGCGATCTCCGGCGACTCCACCATCACGATGGGCGGCAGCGATATCGACATCCAGCTGGTGGTGCTCGGTGGCACGCTCTACGCCGCGCTGACCCCGAACAACTGGCTGGACATGGGTCCCGCCGCCGACATCTACGACCCGTCGCTGATCCTGAACCCCGACACCGGCCTGGCCAACGTGCTGACCAGCTTCTCCGACGGCAAGTCCGCGGCCAGCGAGACCATCAACGGCATCCAGACCGTCCGGGTGGACGGCAAGGTCAGTGCCGATGCGGTCAACAAGATCATCCCGCAGCTCAAGGCCACCAACCCGATGCCGGCCTCGGTGTGGATCCAGAAGGACGAACCGCACCAGCTGGTGCAGGCCAAGCTCAACCAGACCGACAATGATTCCGTGCAGCTGACCCTGTCCGACTGGGACAAGCCGGTCACCGTGACCAAGCCGGCGGTCTGATGACCACGGCCCCCCGGACGGCAGTCGATCGGGTGGAGACCACCAACCGAAGCCGCCGCATCGCGATCAGCGCGGGCAGCCTGGCGGTGCTGCTCGGCGCGCTCGACACCTATGTCGTGATCACGATCATGGTCGACATCATGCGAGACGTCGGCATCCCGATCAACAAGATCCAGCGCGTCACGCCGGTCATCACCTGGTACCTGCTCGGCTACATCGCCGCGATGCCGCTGCTGGGCCGGTTGTCCGACCGGTTCGGACGGCGGCTGGTGCTGCAGGCCAGCCTCGCCGGGTTCGCGATCGGCTCGGTGGTCACCGCGCTGTCCACCGACCTGACGATGCTGGTCATCGGGCGCGTCATCCAGGGCACCGCGAGCGGCGCCCTGCTGCCGGTCACGCTCGCCCTGGCGGCGGACCTGTGGGCGGCGCGCAGCCGCGCCGCGGTCCTCGGCGGGATCGGCGCGGCCCAGGAACTCGGCAGCGTGCTAGGCCCGCTCTACGGCATCGCCATCGTGCTGGCTCTGGGCCACTGGCAGTACGTGTTCTGGATCAACGTGCCGCTGACCATCCTGGCGATGGTGATGATCCAGTTCAGCCTGCCCGCCCGGGACCGCGGCTCGGACCACGAACGCGTCGACGTCGTCGGCGGCGTACTCCTGGCCATCGCGCTGGGTCTGGCCGTCATCGGCCTGTACAACCCCGCCCCCGACGGCCAGAAGGTGCTGCCCAGCTACGGCGTCCCGGTGGTGATCGCCGCCGCCGCCGTCGGCATCGTCTTCGCGCTGTGGGAACGGTTCGCCCGCACCCGGCTGATCGAACCCAGCGGCGTGGACGGAATCCCGTTCCTCGCGGCCCTGGCCACCTCGGTGTGCGCGGGCGCGGCGCTGATGGTGACCCTGGTCAACGTCGAACTTTTCGGTCAGGCCGTGATCGGCAAGGACCAGACCGGGGCGGCGTTCCTGCTGCTGCACTTCCTCGTCGCGCTGCCGATCGCCGCGATCATCGGCGGCTGGATCGCCACCCGGATCGGTGACCGGGTGGTGGCCGTGGTCGGCATGCTGATTGCCGCGTACGCCTACTGGCTGGTGTCGCACTGGGGCACCGAGGTGATGTCGGCGCGGCACAACCTGGGCCCGATCAGCCTGCCGGTGTTCGACACCGACCTGGCCCTGGCCGGCGTAGGCCTGGGGCTGGTCATCGGGCCGCTGACGTCGGCGGCGCTGCGCTCGGTGCCGTCGCGGCACCACGGCATCGCATCCTCGCTGGTGGTGGTCGCCCGGATGACCGGCATGCTGATCGGCGTCGCGGCGCTGTCGGCCTGGGGTCTGTACCGGTTCAACCAGATCCTGGCGACGCTGCCCGTCACCGGCGGCAACAGCCTGGCCGCCAAGCTGGCCGGGGAGGCGGTGCGCTACCGGACCGCCTACGCGATGCAGTACGGCTCGATCTTCTTCATCACCGTCATCGTCTGCCTGGTCGGCGCCGTGTTCGCGCTGTTCATCGGTGGACGGCAGGCGCACGCCGCCGATGAACACGCCGGGGAGTCGGCGCCCGCCCTGCGCTAACCGTCCTCCGCCGCGACGTCGCGGGCCAGCAGGTCGGCCCAGGTGTCGCGGCGCACCACCAGGCGGGCCCGGCCATCGGCGGCGAACACCACCGGGATGCGCCGCGCACCGTTGTATTGATTCGCCATCGTGTAGCAGTACGCCCCGGTCACCGGCACGGCGAGCGGGTCCCCGACCGCGGGATCGGCCAGTGCGACCCCGTCGATCAGCGTGTCCCCCGATTCGCAGTGCCGGCCCACCACCGTGACCGTCTCCCCGCCGGCGCCGCTCCCGACGCGGTTCACCAGCGCCGCCTCGAAGCGCTGGCCGTACAGCGAGACCTCCAGGTTGTCGCCCATGCCGCCGTCGACGGCGACGTGGGTGACCACGCCGCTCCGTTTGACGGTGGTCACCCGGTAGACCGTGCACCCCGCCGCGGCCGTCATCGAGCGGCCCGGTTCGACGATGATGCGGGCACCGGCCGGAATCAACCCGCGGGCACGGTCGATCATGGTCTGCGCGTAGGCATCGACGGTCGGCGGATGGTCGGCGTAGGTGTAGCGGGCCCCGAGTCCGCCGCCGAAGTCGTAGACGTCGAAGGCGCCGAGTTCGGCGATGGGGGCCACCGCGGCGGCCAGCTGATCGGCGTCGAGCAGTTGTGAGCCCACGTGGGTGTGCACGCCGTCGCAGCGCAGCACCCGGCTGCGCCTGATCCGGGCGATCGCGGCTTCGGCGTCCGCGGGCAGCAGACCGAACTTCGAGCCGGCGTGCCCGGTGGCGACCGCCGCGTGAGTGGCGGCCTGCACACCGGGGATCACCCGCACCAGACATGCCTGCCGGCGCCCGGGTTCGACGATGCGCTCCAGCCGGTCGATGTCGTCGAAGTTGTCCACCACCACCAGACCAATGCCGTTGCCGACGGCCAGTTCCAACTCCTCGTCGGTTTTGGCGTTACCGTGCAACAACATTCGGGCCGGATCGGCGCCCGCGGCCAGCGCGGTGACGATCTCTCCCCCGCCCGCGACGTCGAGCAGCAGGCCTTCCTGGCTCATCAGCCGCTGAATGGCTGTGCACGGGAATGCTTTCGACGCGAACGCCACCTCGGTGTGGGGCCACCGGCTGCGAAAGGCGGCGAGGTACTCGCGCGCACGGGCGCGAACCGCGTCCTCGGCGACCACCATGACCGGGGTGCCGAACTGTTCGGCGAGATCGTCGAGGCGGCACCCGGCCACCGACAACGTCCCGTCGGCCCCGACCGACGAACCGGGCGGGAAGAGATCGAGCACCGCGGGGTCGCGCACGGCTCCAACCCTGTCACACGATGGCGCAACCCGACGATCTGCCGGCATTCTGCGCGAAATTGGTGGAAGCCTTCGCCGGATGGCCCGATGGATCGGTAACCTCGCCCCATGCCGGGGACGACGACGTGCTGATCGCGGCGCTGCGCGACCTCCAGTGGCGCAAGCGGCGCTTCGTCATCGCGATCGTCGGCACCGGACTGGTGTTCGCCATGACCCTTGTTCTCACCGGACTGGCCAACGGTTTTGGCGTCGAGGCCAATCGCACCGTCGATGCGCTGGGCCTGCAGAACTACCTCGTCAAGAGCGGTGCGCCCGGACCGTTCCTCGGCTCGTCACCGTTCCCGGCCGCCGAGGTGCAACGCGCGAGCCGGCTACCGGGGGTGCAGACCGCCGTGCCGCTGGTCTACGGCAGCGCCACCATGCCCGGCCGCGGTTCGGCCCGCAACGTCAACGTGTTCGGCGCACCTGAGCGCGGGCCCGGTATGCCGGTGCTGAGCGAGGGGCGGGCACCGTCGGCGCCCGACGAGGTCGCGGTGTCGAGCACGATGCGCAAACCGATCGGCTCGACGGTCGAAATCGGTTCCCGCACAATGAAGATCGTGGGCATCGCGCGCGACTCAACCGCACTGGCCCGCCAACCCAACATCTTCCTGACGATCGCCGGGGCGCAGCAGCTGCTGTTCTCCGGCCAACAGCTGATCTCTTCCATCGGCCTGCGCGGCGTCCCCGCCCAGGTGCCCGACGGTTACCGGATCGTCGACCGCGCCGGCGCGGTGGAGGACCTGTCCCGCGCGCTCAACGGCGCCCGCCAGGCGATCGCCCTGATGGCCGGGCTGCTATGGGTGGTGGCCGCGCTGATCGTCGGGTCGATGATCTACGTCTCGGCCCTGGAACGCACCCGCGACTTCGCGGTGTTCAAGGCCGTCGGGGTGCCGACCCGGTCGATCCTGAGCGGCCTGGCCATGCAGGCGGTTATCGTCGCGCTGCTGGCGGCCCTGTTGGGCGGTGTGCTCTCGGTGCTGCTCGGCCCGCTGTTCCCGATGCGGGTGGACATCCCCCGGCTGGCGTTCATCCTGCTGCCGGTCCTCGCCGTCGGAGTCGGCCTGCTGGCCAGCGTCGCGGGCATCCGGCGCGCCGTGACGGTCGACCCGGCGCTGGCGTTCGGGGGGCCGTGATGGCGGACCTGCGGATCAAGGACCTCGTCGTGGAGTACGCCAAGGGCGAGTACCGGGTGCGCCCGATCGACGGGCTGAGCCTGGACGTCGGCGAGGGTTCGCTGGCCATCCTGCTGGGCCCCAGCGGCTGCGGGAAGACGACCCTGCTGTCCTGCCTGGGCGGGATCCTCAGTCCGTCGGCGGGCCGGATCGAGTTCGGTGACATCGACCTGACCAAGCTCGACGAGCGCGAGCTCTCGCAGTACCGGCGCCACACGGTCGGCATCGTGTTCCAGGCCTTCAACCTGGTGCCCAGCCTCACCGCCCTGGAGAACGTGATGGTCCCGCTGCGCGCGGCGCGGGTGCCCCGCGGCGAGGCCCGCACTCGGGCGGCGGAGCTGCTCGACCGAGTCGGGCTGGCCAAACGGATGGGTCATCGCCCCGGCGACCTCAGCGGCGGCCAGCAGCAGCGGGTCGCGGTGGCCCGCGCGATCGCCCTGGATCCCCCGCTGCTCCTGGCCGACGAGCCCACCGCGCACCTGGACTACATCCAGGTCGAGGAGGTGCTCCGGCTGATCCGCGAACTGGCCTCCGGCGAACGCGTGGTGGTGGTCGCCACCCACGACACCCGCATGCTGCCGCTCGCGGACCGGGTGGTCGAGTTGATGCCGCACGTCACCTACACCGAGCACGAACCGGAGACCGTCGCACTTCAGCCCGGCCAGACGCTCTTCGAACAGGGCACCATGGGCGACTGCATCTATGTGGTGGCCGACGGCGAGATCGAGATCGTCCGCGAATTGGCAAGCGGCGGTGAGGAAGTCCTCAAGGTCGCCGGTCCCGGCGACTACTTCGGCGAGATGGGGCCGGTGTTCGGGCTGCCCCGATCGGCGACGGTGCGGGCGCTGACGGCCGCGACCGTGATCGGTTACACCGTGCAGGCGTTTCGGGAGAAGTTGGGCGCCGCCGGCTCCCGGGAGATCGTCGAGCACCGGCCGCTGGGTGGCGACCGGAGCGCTAGCCCGGAACCAGACTGAGCAGCAGGTCGGGACCGATCCGCTCGACACCGTCGTAGCTCCAGCGCAGTGCGCGGGCGATGGTGGGCACCCCCACGTCGTCGACGGCCATGATCGGCCCGCCGAGCAGGATGGGCCCGACGTAGGCCAGGATCCGGTCGATCGCCCCGGCCCGCAGGAACGCCCCGGCCAGGGTGGGGCCGCCCTCGATGAGGATGTCGGTCCGATCCGACAGGGCGCGCAGCACCTCATCCGGATCGTGCGTGCTGATCACCATGGTCCGCGAATCATCGTTGAGCACATTGGCTTCCGGTGCGATCTCACGATGGCCGACGACGACGCGCAGCGGCTGGTGCTCGGCAAGTGAGCCGCCGGGCAGCCGCGCGGTCAGGGTGGGGTTGTCGGCGAACACCGTCCCGGTGCCCACCACGATGGCGTCGGCCGCGGCCCGGCGGCGGTGCACGTCGGCGCGGGCGGCCTCGCCGGTGATCCACTGCGACGAGCCGTCGGCAGCGGCGCTGCGGCCGTCGACGCTGGTCGCGAATTTCCAGGTCACATGCGGCAATCCGGTGCGCTGCTTGTGCAGCCACTCGCGCAGCGGGCCGCCGGCCACCTCGTCGGCGCACACCCCGCCGGTGACCGTCACCCCCGCGGCCCGCAGCCGCTCGGCCCCGCCGGCCGCCGCCGGATTGGGATCGGCGACGGCGAACACCACCGCGGCCACCCCGGCGGCCAGCAGGGCGTCGACGCAGGGCGGCGTGCGGCCGTGGTGGTTACAGGGCTCGAGCGTGATGACGGCGGTGCCGCCCGCGGCGCGCTCCCCCGCGGCGTGCAGGGCGATCACCTCGGCGTGCGGGCCGCCGACGGGTTCGGTGCCGCCGGTGCCCACGACGTCGCCCGCGGCATCCAGGATGACCGCCCCAACCGGCGGATTGGGATAGGTCGAGCCCTTCACCCGCTGAGCCTGGTCGACGGCCAGGCGCATCGCGGCCTCGACGCCGGGACCGGTCACAGCCGCAGGTGCGGCGAGGCGTGGGCGGCTCGGTTGCGCAGCGCTGCCACCGCGGCGGCCGGGTCCTCGGCGCTGTAGACCGCGGAGCCGGCCACGAAGCAGTCCACCCCGGCCTCGGCGGCCATCTCGATGGTGTCGGCGTTGATCCCGCCGTCGATCTCCACCAGGATCGTCAACTCGCCGGCGTCCACGAGCCGTCGCGCGGTCGCGGCCTTGACCAGCACCTCCGGGATGAAGCTCTGCCCGCCGAAGCCCGGCTCGACGGACATGATCAGCAGCGTGTCGAAGTCGCGCAGGATGTCCAGGTACGGCTCCAGCGGGGTGCCGGGCTTGACCGACAGCCCGGCCCTGGCGCCGGCGGCGCGGATGTCGCGGGCCACCGGGACCGGGTCGTCGGTCGCCTCGGCGTGGAAGGTGACGTTGTAGGCCCCGGCCTCGGCGTAGCCCGGCGCCCAGCGGGCCGGGTCCTCGATCATCAGATGGCAGTCCATCGGGATGTCGGTCGCCTTGAGCAGGCTCTCCACCACCGGCAGTCCCAACGTCAGGTTGGGCACGAAATGCCCGTCCATCACGTCGACGTGCAGCCAGTCGGCGCCCTCGACGGCGGCGGCCTCGTCGGCCAGCCGGGCGAAGTCGGCGGCCAGGATCGAGGGCGCGATCAGCGGTCGGGACGGTGTCGCCATGGCTGCCACCTTAAGGCCACCTCAGTCGTGCTTCTGCAGCGCAGCGGCGAACATCGCGTCGGTGCCGTGCCGGTGCGGCCACAACTGCACGTACGGGCCCGGCCCTAGTTCCTCCACCGGGCTGAACAGCGGCCGGGTGTCCAGCGCGGTCACCGGCTGGCGGCGCAGCGCATCCGTTACCACGCCGACGGTCTCGGCCAGGTGCGGCGAGCAGGTGGCATACAGCACGACCCCGCCGGGGCGGGTCAGCGCGATCGCCGCGGCGAGCAGTTCGCGCTGCAGTTTGGCCAGCGGGGGCACGTCGCCCGGGGTGCGCCGCCACCGCGCCTCCGGCCGCCGGCGCAGCGCCCCGAGCCCCGTGCAGGGCGCGTCGACCAGCACCCGGTCGAAGTCGCCGGGCGGCAGCCCGGATTCGCGGCCGTCGACGCGCAGCACCTCGACCGGCAGGCCGCGGGTGTTGTGCTCCACCAACTCGGCGCGGCGCCCGGCGGGCTCGACGGCGGTCACCGCGAAGCCGTGCTCGGCGGCGATGCCGGCCAGCAGGGCGGTCTTGCCACCCGGGCCGGCGCACAGATCCAGCCAGCGCCCGCCGTCGGCGCCGACAAGCGGGGCCCGGGTCAGGGCGCGGGCCACCAGCTGGCTGCCCTCGTCCTGCACCAGCGCCTGACCGTCGCGGATCGCCGCCAGCCGGCCGGGATCACCGGCGGTGAGGTACACCGCATACGGCGAATAGCGGCCGACGGTGCCGTCCACCTGTTCGGCCAGCGCCTCGGCGGTCAGCACGCCGGGCCGCGCCGCCAGGTGTACGGCCGGCCGGGCGTCGTCGGCCGCCAGCGCCGCGTCGAGCTCGCCGGCGTCGGCGCCGAGGGCGTCGGCGAACGCCTGGGCGATCCAGCGCGGGTGGGCGTGAACGAAGGCGGTGTGGCCGACGGGGTCGCTGCCGGCCGGTGGGGCCAGCTCGGCCAGCCAGGACTGCTCGTCGCGGCGGGCGATGCTGCGCAGCACGCCGTTGACGAAACCCGCTCGGGCGGTGTCGAATTCGATGCCGGCCTGGTCCACGGTGGTGGCGACGGCGGCATGCTGCTCGACGCGAGTGCGTAGCAGTTGGTAGGCGCCCAGCCGCAGCAGGTCGAGCAGGACCGGGTCGATCTGATCGACCGGGCGGCCCGCGGCGGCCGCGATGACGGCGTCCAGCACGCCGCGGGTGCGGCAGGCGCCGTAGGCGAGTTCGGTGGCGAAGGCGGCGTCGCGTCCGGTGATGCCGCGTTCGGCGAGCAGGGCGGGTAGCACCAGGTTGGCGTAGGCGTCGCGTTCGGAGACCGCGCGCAGCACGTCGAAGGCGGCGCGGCGGGCGGGGTCCAGCGGTGTCCGGCCGCCGCGACGGGGCGGCCGTGACCGGGCGGGGCGATCGCTCACGAGGCCTGCACCCCGTCCGCCAGACGGGCACCGCGGGCCCAGTCCGCGGCGTTCATCGGTTTCTTGCCGGGCGGCTGAAGCTGACCGAGAAGCACCGGAGCCGAACCGGTGCCGACCCGCACCCCGGAGCGCTCGACCCGAATCAGGCCGGGCCCCAACGGATCCCCGGCCTCGTCGACGGTGACGGGCCCGAGCTTGACCCGCGCGTCTCCGATCATCGTCCACGCGCCGGGGTTGGGGGTCACCGCGCGGATCCGGCGGTCGACGACGTGGGCGGGCAGTTCCCAGCGCACCCGGGCCGCCTCGACGGTGATCTTCGGGGCCAGGCTGACCCCGTCCGCGGGTTGCGGCACCGGGGTCAGCGCACCGTCGGCGATGCCGTCCAGGGTGGTCTCCAGCAGTCCCGCCCCGGTGTCGGCCAGCCGGCCCAGCAGGTCCCCCGCGGTGTCGGTGGGTCGGATGGTCTCGGTGACCACGCCGTACACCGGCCCGGAGTCCAGGCTGGGCTCGATCAGGAAAGTCGTTGCGCCGGTGACGGTGTCGCCGGCGGCGATCGCAGCCTGCACCGGGGCGGCGCCCCGCCAGGCGGGCAGCAGCGAGAAATGCAGGTTGATCCAGCCGTGCGCGGGCACCGCCAGCAGCGCCTCGCTCAGCAGCGCGCCGTAGGCCACCACGGCGCAGCACTCGGGGCCGAGGTCGGCCAACTCGGCGATGAACTCGGGGGAATTCGGCCGGGCCGGGCGCAGCACCGGGATGCCGGCGTCGATGGCGAGGGCCGCAACCGGCGACGGGGCGGGTTTGCCGCGCCGGCCCGCCGCGGCGTCGGGCCGGGTCAGCACCGCGATGACGTCATGGCGGGGCGAGTCGATCAGCCGCCGCAACGACGGCAGGGCCGGCTCCGGGGTGCCGGCGAAAACGATTCGCATGCCGCTACTTTGGCACCTGATAGAACTCGCGCTGCTTCACCCCGGCCATCCCCGCCACGAACATCCACGGGATGGTGGTGGTCAGCCGGTTGACCGTGGCGACGGCGTCGTTGTAGTACTGCCGGGCGAACGCCAGTTTGTCCTCGGTGTCGGCGAGGTTCTGCTGCAGGTTCAGGAAGTTGTTCGACGAGCTCAGCTGCGGATAGGTCTGCCCGAGCGCCAGCACCTGCCCCATCGCGCTGTCGAACTGTTGTTCCGCCGAACTGCGTTGTGCCACCGACTTTCCGGCCGTCGCCGCGGTCAACGCCATCTGGGCGTCGGCGATGTGACCGAGGACCGCCTTCTCGTGCGAGGCGAAGGTCTGCACGGTGCTCACCAGGCTGGGGATCAGCGAGGCGCGGCGGGTCAGCTGCACGTCGATGCCGCCGAGCGCCTCGTCCACCCGGACGTCGGCGCCGCGAACCTTGTTGTAGCCGAGCACGAAACCGATCAGCACCGCGACCGCGATCACCAGCACCAGTACCAGCACGAAACTCACCATGAACCGCCTCCTCCTCCACCGCCGCCACCACCACCGCCGCCACCACCGCCACCGCCACCACCGCTGGACGATGACGACTGCGACGCGGTGTAGGCGCCGATGGACGACGACAGTGCCGACTCGAAACTGTCGAAACTGGCGCCACCGCTGGTGGAGTCACTCCAGCGGTGACCCGAAGAGGAGTGGTACCAGCCCGGCTCGGGGGGCACCTGACCGGTGGCGGCCTGGTACTTGGCGGCCCACAGGGCGGCGGCACCGCCGGCCACCGCGAACGGGATGTAGGCGGTGTACAGATCCTTGCGGGCGGCGAAGTCGAAGCGGGACTCGGCGGAGTCGGTGGCCAGCATCCGGTGGAACCCGCCGACCTGGGACCACAGTTCGCGCCCGGCCGGGCTGCGCCGGCTGCCCACCCCGGCGCCCCAGGCCCGCAGGGAGAACAGGAAGAACACCGCGAACGGCAGCCCCCACAGCGTGATCGGGAACCCCCAGCCGACGAAGCCGCACACCGCGAGCACCAGCGCAACGAAGTTGGCCAGCCGCAGCCACAGCTCCTTGCGCCGCTTGACGATCAGGCCCTCGTCGAGCGCCCACTGCTTGACCGCGGCCCCCATCTGCTCCTTGGCCGAGGTCAGCCGCTTACCGGCGGACACCGTGCCGTTGGCGTCGAACCGCTCGCCGGGCCAGGTCACCTTCAGCGCCGAGCCGACAGCCACGCTGACCGGGTCGACGTCCGCCCACGCCCCCTGCTCCCCGGTGGCGGTGATGGTCCACTTCTTGGGCGCGGTCTGGTCGAGCCGGACCAGCCCGCGGTCGGCGAGGTAGAACAGCGTGGCGGTGAGGCCCTCGCGGGGGACCTCCTCGGTGCGGATGTACTCGCATTGCACCGGCCCGAGCCCCTTGGGTGGGGCGTACTGCAGCGGAAAGCCGGGCTCGGGTTCGACCGTGGTGCGCCACCACAAAAACGCACCCAGCCCGGCGGTCACCGTCAGACCGAGCAGCCACAGCACGGTTTGCACCGACCGCCCCAGCACCCGGTCCCAGCGATAGGACCAGGGCAGTTCGGCGCGGGGTGGGGTGGGGACGTCGACGCCGGCGCGCAGCGTCACCGGGGTGCGGGGCGGCAGGTTGGTGGCCGACAACTCCACCCGGTCGCCGGTGATCGCCAGGTCGGCGCACGGCCGACCGTCGCCGTAGCCGACCGAGCACTGCACCCCGGGCACACCGCCGGGCAGTGTGACCGTGATGTCGGCGCGGTCGATCTCGTTGTTCCAGCCCGGGGCGACGACGTTCCAGAAGAACGCCGACGTGGCGGCGGGGTCGCCGAGCGTGGAGGCGAAGGTCTTCTTGGCTCCCACGCCCCCCGGATCGAGCACCCCGTCGATGGTGTAGCGGATCCGGAAGACGTGCGTGCCGAAGTCGAGGTATCGATCCGGGTCACCGATCTTGGCGACCAGGAAGCGCTGCTGGTTCTGCCACAGCATCTTGTACGGCACCGGCTGGTCGTCCAGCAGGATCTCGGTGACCTGCGGCACCTGGCGGATGTGCGAGTCGTTCTGGTTGGCCACGTCCCAGTAGCGGAAGATGCCGTGCCTGCCGCTCGGGAACCGGGTGGTGATGGTCTCGGTGGCCTCGAGGCGCCCGTCGCGGTCGACGACGAAGTCGCCGCGGAAGTTGGTGATGACCACGGGGTCCGACGCGGGCCCGGCGGCCTGCGGCAACGCGCCGAAGATCACCGGCCACAGCAGCCCAACGGTGATGAGCAGCAAGGTGATCGACCACGCCAGCGCACGGCCGAACCACCTCATGTCGCCTCCCGAGTGCCGATGTCCGGGGTTCACCCTATGTGCAAAGGATCGATCTGTACTCGAACCGCTTCGTGATCGTTGCGCGCGCTGTGGATCGCGGTCGCCTGCCGCAGCGACGCCGCCAGCGCCAGGCCCTCGTCGCGGCCGACCCGCACCAGCATCCGGATCGCCGGCTCGCCGGCGGGCGTGGCCGGGGGCCTGCGCACCCCGGGCGGTAGGTCGACCGGTCCGAGCACGTCGGCGTCCTCGGGCAACTCGGCATGGCGTAGCAGCGCCGCGACCGCGTCGCCGGCGCCGTCGACGGCGGCCATGTGCACCGATGGCGGCAGCCCCACCTCGGTGCGGCCGGTCAGCTCGGCCTCGGCGTGACCGACCGGATCCCACTTGATCAGCGCCTGCACGGTGGGGATCGCCGCCTCGGCGACGACCGCGACCACTCCGCCGTCGGCGCGAGGGTGCACCAGGGCGGCGGCGGCCAGCCAGCGGCGCAGGGTGTCCTCGGCGGCCCGCAGGTCCTGGCGGCCCAGCAGCGCCCAGGTGTCCAGCAGCAGCGCGGCGCCGTACCCGTCCGGGGCCCGGGGTTCGGCGCCCGGGGTGGCCACCACGAGCGCGGGCCCGGGCGGGATCTCGGCGTGCACGGAGTCTCCCGCGGAGGTGATGACGGCGATGCCGGGAAACCCCCGGCCCAATTCCTCGGCGGTGCGCCGGGCGCCGATCACCACGGCGCGGATCGCGTCGGCGCCGCAGCGGCGGCACCGCAGGGCGGTGTCGATGCGCCCGCACCAGCGGCAGGCCGCGCCGGCGGCGTCCCGCTCGGAGAGCGCAAGCGGCCCCATGCAGTGCCGGCAGCGCGCGATGGTGCGGCACCGCGCGCAGGCGACCGACGGGACGTATCCGCGGCGGGGAACCTGCACCAGCACGGGGGCGCCGCGCTCGAGCGCACCCCGGGCGGTCCGCAGCGCCACCGACGGCAGCCGCGCGGTCCGCGCCGCGGCGTCGCGGTCCTCGGCGTAGCCGCCGTCGTCGAGGGCCACCACGCGCGGCGCGCAGGCGCGCACCACCGGCCGGGCCGCCACCAGATCGTGCGCCCAGCCGCCGCGCACGAGCGCCTGCGCCTCGGCGGTGCGCGCGTAGCCGCCGATCAGGGCGGCGCACCGCAATTGGTGGGCGCGCAGCATCGCGACCTCGCGGGCGTGCGGGTAGGGCGCCCGCGGCTCGGCCAGGGTGTCGTCGCCGTCGTCCCAGACGATCACCAGGCCCAGCCGGTCGACCGGGGCGAATACCGCGCTGCGGGTGCCGATCACCACCCGCGCGTGGCCGCGCAGCACCGATAGCCAGCGCCGGTAGCGGGCCGACGGCCCCAGCCCTGCCGACAGCGCCACCACCGCGGCGTCGGCGATGCGTGCGGTGACGGCGGCCCACAGCGCGTCGACGTCGCGCTGGTCGGGCACGACGGCCAGCACACCGTACCCACCGGTGACGGCCGCTGCGGCGGCCTCGGCGATCCGCTCGCACCACCGCTCGCCGGGCAATGCCTGCCAGACCGCCCGGGCCGCCCGCCCGTCCCGCAGTGCTTCGAGGAATTGTTCACCGCGCTGGTAGCGGCCCCATGCGGTGGGATCGACCGGTTCGATGACCGGCAGCAGCGGCACCGTGCCCGCGCTTTTCTCCGCGCCGGCGTGCCGGGGTGGGATGGCCAGCCGCAGGACGTCGGGGCGGGTGCCCGCGTACCGGGCGGCTACGGCATCGACGAGCCGGCGCACCTCGGGGGTCAGCACCGGCTCGGCCGAGATCACCCGGTCGAGCCAGCCGAGCTGACCGACGTGGTCGGTGTCGGAGCGCCGCTCCAGGACGAACGCGTCCACCAGCCGGCCGTGGAACCGGACCCGCACCCGGACCCCCGGCTGGGCGTCGTCGGACTGCTCCTCGGAGACCAGATAGTCGAACTCGCGGTCCAGGTGCGGGACCGACAGCATGGGCAGCACCCGGGCGATCGGCTCATGCTCGGCGGCGCGCCGACCGGCTGTGCTCACCCGCCCCCGCCCGGTCCCGGGTCGTCAGCGACCCTGTGCGCCTCGGCGTTCGGCATCGTCGAAGACTACCGAGGCGGCCGGCTGCGGCCCCCGCGATCGCTTCCGCTCGGTGTAGCTGGCCACCGCCGCGAAGGCTCCCCCGACGCCGGCGGGGGACGAATCGTAGGTCAGCGACTTGCCGGGCGCGAACCCGAGGCCGGCACCGACGTCGATGGCGTCCATGTTCGCGCCGAGGAACACGAAGTCCCACCCGTAGACCGTCTCCTGCTGCGAAACCAGCTGCCGCACAGCGTCCTTGGTCCACTCGACGCTGGCGTTCTCGTGGCCGTCGGTCATCACCAGCACGGTGACGTCACCGGGACGGTCCCGTTCCGGCAGGCCGGCCAGGGCGCTGCCCACCTCGGTGACGAACCGCCCGATGGCGTCGAGCAGCGCGGTCCTGCCGCGCGGTTCCAGCGTCAGCGGCGGCACCTCGTCGACGGGCCGGTTCTGGTACACCACGTCGTACCTGTCGTCGAACTGCGCCAGGGTCACCACGGTGGTGCCGGGCTGCCCCCGCTGGGCGGCGATGTAGGCGTCGAATCCGCCGCGGGTGTCGTCGGCGATCGACTCCATCGACCCGGAACGGTCGAGCAGTGCGGCGATCAGTGTGACATCGGGATTGGTCATGAAACTCCTTGAAATCGGTGTGCTACCAAGTTATCGAGGGGCACCGACAAGAAATCTCAGTCGCCGGTCCGCCGTCCGAAGAAGAAGCCCGCGGTGATCAATACCTGGGAGGCGGCGTACATCCACCAGATCGGCACCGCCAGCGCCTGCGACTGCAGCACGAACTGGCCGGTGCCGATCATGCCGTCGGACACCGCGAAACACACCGCACCCACCGCCGTCCACGGCGTGGGCAGCCGGGCCAGCAGCGCCGCGCACACCATCGCGCCCAGCACCGCCATGTACACCGTCACCGGTACGACCAGCCCCTGGTCCAGCAGCCGCGGCCAGAACCACACCAGCATGCCCACAACCGCGGCGACCACCACCGCGGCCCCCGCCAGGCGCGGGCCACTGCGCCCCCGCAAGGGCAGCAGCGCGCCCAGGTAGCACAGGTGGGCCACCAGGAAGGCGCCGAGGCCGAGCACGAACGACGGCTTCCACCACGGCATCGCCAGGAAGAAGTCACCGGCCGCCGACAACAGCAGGGCGGGCACCAGCCACCGGCGCTCACGGCGGATCGGATGGCACCAGGCCGCGACGGCCAGCAGCACCGCCATCGCCGCCTTGGCCGCGGGCTGGCCCGGGAACCGCCCGGTCAACTCCGCACCCGACGGCGACTGAACCGCTACCACCACCAGGAAGGCGCCGTAGCCCAGCGCGGCCAGTGCCCCGGCCGCCCACCACCCGGTCACCGCCCGTCCGTACCGTGGGCTCATGCCCGGTTCGGCCGACAAACCCGCGATCGACGCCATCCTGCAGAAGGTACTGGAAGCGGTGCCCTTCCAGTTGACGGTGGACGGCGGAATCGAGGAGGCCCGCCGCCGGCTGCGCGACCTCCCCCGCCGGCCCGTGCACCCGGACCTGCGGGTGGAGAACCACGAGATCGACGGCCCGCGAGGGGCGATCCCGATCCGGGTGTACTGGCCGGACGGGGCGCCACGGACGGCACCTCCGGAGTCGAATCCCGGGTCGCTTCGCTCCTGCCCGCCGGTCACCATGTATTTCCACGGCGGCGGTTTCGCGGTCGGCGACCTCGACACCCACGACGGCACTGCCCGCCAGCACGCGGTTGAGGCCGGCTCCGTGGTGGTGTCGGTCGATTACCGGCTCGCCCCGGAGCACCCCTATCCGGCCGCCGTTGACGACGTCTGGGCGGCGACCCGGTGGGTGGCCGACAACGCCGGGCGGTTCGGCGCCGACGGCTCCCGGCTCGCGGTTGCCGGCGACTCCGCGGGCGGCACGCTGTCGGCCGTGGTCGCCCAACTCGCCCGCGACAACGGCGGCCCCGCGGTGGCGTTCCAGTTGCTCTGGTACCCGTCGACGATGTGGGACACCTCGCTGCCGTCCTCGCCGAGAACGCCGGGGCGCCGGTGCTGGACGACACCGCGATCAAGGCCTTCACCCGTTGGTATGCCGGCGAGGTCGACCTGACCGATCCCCCGCCGGGCCTGGCCCCCGGCCGCGCCGCCGACCTGTCCGGGCTGCCGCCGGCCTACATCGCCGTCGCGGGCCACGACCCGTTGCGCGACGACGGCGCCCGCTACGCCGAACTGCTGTCCGCCGCCGATGTGCCGGTCGAACTGCACAATGCCGAGACGCTGGTGCACGGCTACCTGGGCTACGCGGGTGTGGTGCCCGCGGCCACCGAGGCGACCGAGCGCGGTCTGCTCGCCCTGCGCGCCGCATTGCACGACGGGTAGTAGCCCGAACCCCTTGCCATCCGGTGGCGTCGGAGGCGACGCTGGGATAGCGGCCCAGCCGCGGAGAGACGTAGCGAGAGGACCACGATGAAGCCCGACTACGAAACGCTGATCGTCGGAGCCGGGTTCTCCGGGATCGGCGCGGCCATCAACCTCGACAAGGCGGGGCTGGGCGACTACCAGATCATCGAGGCGGGCGACGGCGCCGGCGGCACCTGGTACTGGAATACCTATCCCGGCATCGCCGTGGACATCCCGTCGTTCTCCTATCAGTTCTCGTTCGAGAAGAGCCCGGACTGGACGCGCACCTACGCGCCGGGCCGCGAACTGCGGGCGTACGCCGAACACTGCGTCGACAAGTACGGCCTGCGCCCCAAGATCCGGTTCGGCACCAAGGTCCTCGGCGCGAGGTTCGACGACGATGACAGCGTCTGGCGCCTCGAACTCGACAGCGGCGCGGAGATCACCGGGCGGTTCCTCATCAACGCCAGCGGCGTGCTCATCACACCGAACCTTCCCGACATCGACGGCGTCGACTCGTTCGCCGGGCTGACCATGCACACCGCCCGGTGGGACCACACCCAGGACCTGACCGGCAAGCGGGTCGCGATCATCGGCACCGGCGCATCCGCGGTCCAGGTCATTCCCGAGATCGCGCCAATCGTGGAGCGGCTCAGCGTGTTTCAGCGAACACCGATCTGGTGCTTCCCGAAGCCGGACGTGCCGTTGTCGCCGACGACGCGGCGGCTGATGCGGCTCCCCGGCGGCCGGACGATCCAGCGCCTGCTCAGCCAGGCCTACGTCGAACTAACCTTCACGCTGCCAGCGCAGTACTACACCATCAACCCAATGGCCAAGAACATGGACAAGGTCGGCAAGTCCTATCTGCGCAAGCAGGTCGACGACCCCGAGGTCCGCGAGAAGCTCACCCCGCAGTACGCCGTCGGCTGCAAGCGCCCCGGCTTTCACAACACCTACCTGTCGACGTACAACCGGGACAACGTCGAGTTGGTCACCGAACCGATCGACAAGATCACCGGCTCCGGTGTGGCCACCGTCGACGGCGAGACCCGCGACATCGACGTGCTGATCCTGGCGACCGGTTTCAAGGTGATGGACACCGACGACATGCCGACCTATCCACTCACCGGATCGGGCGGCCGGACCTGGCATCAGCACTGGGACGAGAACCGCCTGCAGGCCTACGAGGGCGTCGCCGTGCCCGGCTTCCCCAACTTCTTCACCGTGTTCGGCCCGTACGGCTACGTGGGCTCGTCCTACTTCGCGCTGATCGAGGCCCAGACCCACCACATCGTCCGCTGCCTCAAGCAGGCGAGCCGCAGGCACGCCCGCCGCGTCGAGGTGAAGCAGGAGGCCAACGACCGCTACTTCGGCGAGATGCTGAGCAAGCGGCACCGGCAGATCTTCTGGCAGGACAGCTGCCGGCTGGCCAACAGCTACTACTTCGACAAGAACGGCGACGTGCCGTTGCGGCCGACGACGACCGCCGAGGCGTACTGGCGCAGTCGCCGGTACCCGCTCGACGATTACGAGTTCACGGCGTGAGCGGCGAGCGGAGCACTAGACGGAGTTCTTCAGATCTTCGACCTTGTCGAGGCGCTCCCACGGCAGGTCGATGTCGGTGCGGCCGAAGTGACCGTACGCCGCGGTCTGGGCGTAGATCGGGCGCAGCAGGTCCAGGTCGCGGATGATCGCGCCGGGGCGCAGGTCGAACACCGCGGTGATGGCCTTCTCGATGCGGGCCGGATCGACCGTCTCGGTTCCGAAGGTCTCCACGAACAGGCCCACCGGGGCGGCCTTGCCGATGGCGTAGGCCACCTGGACCTCCACCCGCTCGGCCAGGCCCGCTGCGACCACGTTCTTGGCCACCCAGCGCATCGCGTACGCCGCGGAACGGTCGACCTTGGACGGATCCTTGCCGGAGAACGCGCCGCCGCCGTGGCGGGCCCAGCCGCCGTAGGTGTCGACGATGATCTTGCGGCCGGTCAGTCCCGCGTCACCCATCGGACCGCCCAGGACGAACTTGCCGGTCGGGTTGACCAGCAGGCGGTAGTCGGAGGTGTCGAGGTGCTCGTGCGCGAGGTCGTCGAGCACGGTGTTGACGACCTTCTCCCGGATGTCGGGGGTGAGCATGCTCTCCAGGTCGATGTCCGCGGCGTGCTGCGTGGACAGCACGACGGTGTCCAGCCGGATCGGGGTGTTGCCCGCGTACTCGATGGTGACCTGGGTCTTGCCGTCCGGGCGCAGGTAGGGCAGCACGCCGTTCTTGCGGACCTCGGTCAGCCGCCGGGACAGCCGGTGCGCCAGCGCGATGGGCAGCGGCATCAGCTCGGGGGTGTCGCGGATCGCGTAGCCGAACATCAGGCCCTGATCGCCGGCGCCCTGGGCGTCGAGCGGGTCGCGCTCGCCCTGGACGCGGGCCTCATACGCGGTGTCCACACCCTGGGCGATATCGGGTGACTGGGCGCCGATCGCGACGTTCACGCCGCACGACGCGCCGTCGAAGCCCTTGGTCGACGAGTCGTAGCCGATGTCGAGGATGCGGTTGCGCACGATCGCCGGGATGTCGGCGTACGCCGACGTCGTCACCTCACCGACCACGTGCACCTGACCGGTGGTGACCAGGGTCTCCACCGCGACGCGCGACGTCGGATCCTGCTCCAGCAGCGCGTCCAGCACCGAGTCGCTGATGGCGTCACAGATCTTGTCCGGGTGCCCCTCGGTCACCGACTCACTGGTGAACAGCCGACCCTTATCGCTCACGTGCCTCATCCTCTCCGATACCTAATTCGGCAAATCATATCGTCGCGCGGTCCGGCCCGATCAGGGCCCACCCGCGACCGCCAAGTATTCCTTGCGCAAGTGTTTGTGAACCTGACCGCTACCCGTCACTGCCACGCAGGAACGTGGCGATCGCGTCCACAATACGGCTTGCCATCAGCGTTTTCGAACCGTGCTCCAGGGCGACTTCGGTGCCGTCGGATCCGAGCAGCCAGCCGTCGTTGCTGTCGACCTCGAACGCCAGCCCGTCCCCGACCGCGTTGACCACCAGCAAATCGCACGCCTTGCGGCGCAGCTTGGTGCGGGCGTGGAACAGCACGTCGCCGTTGGCGTCGCCGGTCTCGGCGGCGAATCCCACGATCGCGCGCATGTTCGGCAGCTGGCCGTCGGCGCGCTGCCGCACCGCGCCGGCCAGCACGTCGTCGGTGCGCACCAAGTCGACCGTCGGGGTGTCCGCGGTGTCGTTGGTCTTCTTGATCTTGGCGGTGGCCACGTTGGCCGGCCGGAAATCGGCGACCGCGGCCGCCATCACGAGCACGTGCGCGTCCGGCGCGTGCTTGGACACGGCCTCGTGCAACTGGGCGGCGGAGCTGATGTGCAGCACGTGCACCCCGGCGGGCTCGGCGAGGCCGGCGGTGTGGCCGGCGATCAGGGTGACCTCGGCGCCGCGCTGGGCGGCGACGCGGGCCACCGCGTAGCCCTGTTTACCGGAGCTGCGGTTGCCGATGAACCGCACGGGATCGAGCGCCTCGCGGGTGCCGCCGGCGGTCACCAGCATCTTCACGCCACTCAGGTCGTAGGGCATGGCGTCGCCGCGGGCCAGCAGCAGTTCGGCGAAGGTGGTGATCTCCTCGGGCTCCGGGAGCCGGCCCGGGCCGCTGTCGGCGCCGGTGAGCCGTCCGGACGCCGGTTCGAGCACCACCGCGCCGCGGCGGCGCAACGTCGCGACGTTGTCGACGGTAGCCGGGTGCAACCACATCTCGGTGTGCATCGCCGGCGCGAAGAGCACCGGACAGCGGGCCGTCAGCAGGGTGGCGGTGAGCAGGTCGTCGGCGCGGCCGGCCACGGCCCGCGCGAGCAGGTCGGCGGTGGCCGGTGCGACGACCACCAGGTCGGCCTGCTGGCCCAGCCGGACGTGCGGAACCTCGGGGACGTCGGTGAAGACGTCGGTGCGAACCGGGTGCCCGGAGAGCGCCTCGAAGGTGGCGGCGCCGACGAATCGCAGCGCCGACTCGGTGGGAACGACCCGGACCTCATGCCCGGCCTCGGTCAGCTGCCGGACCACCGAGCACGCCTTGTAGGCGGCGATGCCACCGGCGACGCCGACGATGATCCGCTTGCGGTTCACGGCCAAGCCCGCGCGCGTCGGCTATTCGCCTTCGGTGTGCTCGAGCAGGTCACCGTGGATCTCGCGCAGCGAGATCGACAGCGGCTTCTCCTGCAGGCCCGGCTCGACCAGCGGCCCGACGTACTCGAGGATGCCGTCGCCGAGCTGGTTGTAGTAGTCGTTGATCTGGCGGGCCCGCTTGGCGGCGTAGATGACCAGCGCGTACTTGCTCGACACCCGGTCGAGCAGCTCGTCGATGGGCGGGTTGGTGATGCCCAGCGGCGTGTCGTAGGCGGTGGCCGCCCCGGGGGCCGGATCGTAGTGATCCGAGGTGGTTTGCGCGGTAGTCACGTAGCACGTCTCCTGGCGGGGTTGAAAGCGAGTCGGTGGGCCCCAGATCCTGGGGGTTGGGTCGGGTGTCGACCTTTCACGCCTGCTCAGGCGCGTTGCCCGCCAGCAAGGATACCAATTCGGCGCACGCCGACTCCAATTGGCTGTTCACCACGACGACGTCGAACTCGTCCTGGGCTGCCAGTTCGGCCCGCGCGGTCGCCAACCGCCGCGCCATCACGTCGGGCGTTTCGGTTCCGCGGTCCGCCAGCCGCTGCTCCAGGGCGTCCCAGCTGGGCGGAGCCAGAAAGACTGACACCGCCTCCGGCATGGCCTGCTTGACGGCTTTGGCGCCGGCCAGATCCACCTCGATCAACACCGGCCGACCGGCCTCGGCGGCATTCGCCACCGGACGCGCCGGTGTTCCGGACCTGTGCAGACCGCCGTGGATGTCGGCCCACTCCAGCAGGTCACCGTTGTCGATGAGCTGCTGGAATTCGGTAGGGCTGACGAAGTGGTAGTCGACGCCGTCCACCTCGCCCGGGCGCGGGGCCCGGGTCGTCACCGACACGCTGAAATGCAGGTCGGGTACCTGCTCACGCAGGCATCGGACGACCGTCGACTTGCCCACCGCAGAGGGTCCGGACAGCACCACCACGCGGCCATGTGTCGCGTGACGGCGGGGTTGCACACCCCCGCTGCCCGGCCCCCCGCCGGCGTCCATCGACCTCCCTAGGAGAAGTCGAACTTTTCCAGCAAGGCCTTGCGCTGCCGATCGCCCAGGCCGCGCAGGCGGCGGGTGGGGGCGATCTCCAGTTCGGTCATGATCTCCTGCGCCTTGACCTTGCCGACCTTCGGCAACGCCTCCAGCAGTGCGGAGACCTTCATCTTGCCGAGGACCTCATCGGTCTCGGCGTCCTTGAGCACCTGCTTCAGATTGGTGCCACCGCGCTTGAGCCGGTCCTTGAGCTCGGCTCGAGCTCGACGTGCGGCAGCAGCCTTCTCCAAAGCGGCCGCGCGCTGCTCGTCGGTCAACTGGGGAAGGGCCACGGGTTCCTCCGTCTCATCACCATCATTGTTTCGCCTCGGCCGGGTTCTTCAGCCAGCGACGACGACCGTACCCACGCCGTCTGACGAAATCTAACCCCACCCCCTGTTTAGGGGTGCAAAGCCGCAGCATATGGCCGAGGAACCGGCCGATTCCCCGACGCGCTGCGCGGCGTTCCGGTCCCACGCGGAAGCGTCCGGCGGGGCGGTATGGACCCGCGGAAAACGCCTCTACCAGCCATTTCGCAATGACGCCGGTCGGCGGTCGGACTCCGTGCCGGTTGCACCCGGCACGGCGGCGGCCAATTTTGCGCATCTTCGGACGTCAACGGCGTGTCGCGCGTGTCGCCGGTAACCCGCCGGTAACTCGGTGCGCCGCCGCGTCCGGTCGCGGGCCGGGCGGCACCGCCCCGGCGGACGGGTCGGACGGATCGTGACCACCGCCACATAGGGCCTTTCGGCGCCGCGATTCGAGTCGTAGAAATCGCGCCGGCGGTCTAGAGTGCTGCCTGGGGTGCTGTAGGACTTGACGATGTTGGGAGACATTCGTGGTTGCTGAGGCGCCCCAGGCTGCCCTTTTGCAGGCAAAACGCCCATTCCCGGAGCGGGTGGGCCCCAAGGGCAACCTGATCTACAAGGTCATCACGACGACCGATCACAAGCTGATCGGGATCATGTACGTCGTCGCCTGCTTCATCTTCTTCGCGATCGCCGGCGTGATGGCGTTGTTCATCCGCGCCGAACTGACCGTGCCCGGGCTGCAGTTCCTGTCCAACGAGCAGTACAACCAGCTGTTCACCATGCACGGCACCGCGATGCTGCTGTTCTACGCCACCCCGATCGTGTTCGGCTTCGCCAACCTGGTGATGCCGCTGCAGATCGGCGCGCCGGACGTCGCGTTCCCGCGGCTGAACGCCCTGTCGTTCTGGCTGTTCGTCTGCGGCGCGCTGATCGCCCTCGGCGGCTTCATCACCCCGGGCGGTGCGGCCGACTTCGGCTGGACGGTCTACGTCCCGCTGTCGGACGCCGTGCACTCCCCCGGCGCCGGCGCCGACCTGTGGATCCTGGGCGTCGCCGTCGGCGGCCTGGGCACCATCCTGGGTGCGGTCAACATGATCACCACCGTGGTGTGCATGCGCTGCCCGGGCATGACGATGTTCCGGATGCCGATCTTCACCTGGAACATCTTCGTCACCTCGATCCTGGTGCTGCTGATCTTCCCGCTGCTGACCGCGGCCGCCTTCGGCCTGGCCGCCGACCGCAGGCTCGGGGCGCACATCTACGACCCGGCCAACGGCGGCGTGACGCTGTTCCAGCACCTGTTCTGGTACTTCGGCCACCCCGAGGTGTACGTGCTGGCGCTGCCGTTCTTCGGCATCGTCTCGGAGATCTTCCCGGTGTTCGCCCGCAAGCCGATCTTCGGCTACAGCACCCTGGTGTACGCGACGATCAGCATCGCGGCGCTGTCGGTGGCGGTGTGGGCGCACCACATGTACGTCACGGGAGCCGTTCTGCTGCCGTTCTTCTCGTTCATGACGTTCCTGATCGCGGTGCCCACCGGCATCAAGTTCTTCAACTGGATCGGCACCATGTGGCGAGGCAAGTTGACGTTCGAAACACCGATGTTGTTCAGCTTCGGCTTCCTCGTCACCTTCCTGCTCGGCGGCCTGTCCGGCGTGCTGCTGGCCAGCCCGCCGCTGGACTTCCACGTCAGCGACACCTATTTCGTGATCGCGCACTTCCACTACGTGCTTTTCGGCGTTATCGTGTTCGCCACCTATGCCGGCGTCTACTTCTGGTTCCCGAAGATGACCGGCCGGATGCTCGACGAGCGGCTGGGCAAGCTGCACTTCTGGCTCACCATGATCGGCTTCAACGTCACGTTCCTGGTGCAGCACTGGCTCGGCGACGAGGGCATGCCCCGCCGCTACGCGGACTACCTGCCCACCGACGGGTTCACCACCCTGAACATCGTCTCCTCGGTCGGCGCGTTCACGCTCGGCGTCTCGATGCTCCCGTTCGCCTGGAACATCTTCAAGAGCTGGCGCTACGGCGAGGTCGTCACCGTCGACGACCCGTGGGGCCACGGCAACTCGCTGGAGTGGGCCACCTCGTGCCCGCCGCCGCGGCACAACTTCACCGAGCTGCCGACCATCCGTTCCGAGCGGCCCGCTTTCGAGCTGCACTATCCGCACATGGTCGACCGGATGCGGGCCGAGGCCCACGTCGGCCGGTCACACCATCCGGAGATCGAGAAGGCGCAAGTCTAATTTTCACGGCCTAGCTTTCAGGCGAGGTAGGCAACCTCGTCGCGCAATTTCTCCCCTGCGCGCCGGACTGCGGCGAAATCCGGTCCGGCACGCAGTATTTCGCGGGACACCGCGGGAAGTAGCTGACCGGGTCGGGCGCCGCCGAGACCGCCCAGCGCCTCCGGTCGGCCACCCTGGGCGCCGACGCCGGGCACCAGCACCGGGCCGCCGAGGTCGCTGACGTCGGGCACCTGATCGAGGGTGGCCCCGATGACCACACCGACCGATCCGGGCTGCGGCAGGGCGGCCCGGTTCACCGCCGCGGCGTCGTCGACGACCGATTGCGCCACGGTGCGCGCGCCGCTGAGCGCACGCTGGACACTGGCCCCCTCCGGGTTGGAGGTGGCGGCGAGCACGAAGACCCCGCGCCCGTTGGCGGCGGCCAGGTCGAGAAGCGGCTGCAGCGAACCGAATCCGAGGTAGGGCGATGCGGTGACGGCGTCGGCGGCCAGCGGTCCGTCACCCACCCAGGCCTGCGCATAGGCGGCCATCGTGGAGCCGATGTCGCCACGTTTGGCGTCGGCCAGCACCAGCACCCCGGCGTCGCGCAAGGCGGCCGTGGTGCGTTCCAGCACCGCGAAACCCGCCGAGCCGTAGGCCTCGAAGAACGCCACCTGCGGCTTGGCGATCGCGAACCCGGCGTAGGCCTGCACACAGATGTCGCAGAACCGGGCCAGCCCGTCGGCGCTGACCGGCAGGTCCCAGGCGCGCAACAGTTCCGGGTGCGGGTCGATGCCGACGCACAGCGGGCCGCGCGCGGCGATCGCGGTGCTCAGCCGGGCGCCGAAACCCTCAGTCATGGCCGAGGCTCGCGTGCAGCTCCTGCAGCGAGCGCACGTCGATGTCGCCGCGGATCCCGGCCTCGATGCCCTGTACGGCCGCCGAGGCGCCCTGCACCGTGGTGATGCACGGGATGTTCATCGACACCGCCGCCGACCGGATCTCATAGCCGTCGATGCGGGGGCCGGAGTTGCCGTAGGGCGTGTTGATCACCATGTCGACCTCGCCGGCCAGGATCGCGTCGATGGCCGACATCGCCGGCCTGCCCTCCCCCGGCTCCTCGAAGTGTTTGCGCACGACGTCGCACGGAATGCCGTTGCGGCGCAGCATCTCCGCGGTACCGTCGGTGGCCAGCACCCGGAACCCGAGGTCGGCCAGGCGCTTGACCGGGAACACCAGCGATCGTTTGTCACGGTTGGCGACCGAGACGAACACCGTGCCGTCGATCGGCAGCGACCCGTACGCCGCGGTCTGGCTCTTGGCGAACGCACTGCCGAAGTCGCGGTCGATTCCCATCACCTCGCCGGTGGACTTCATCTCCGGGCCCAGCAGCGAGTCGACGCCCGAGCCGTCGGCCCGGCGGAACCGGTGGAACGGCAGCACCGCCTCCTTGACCGCGATCGGCACGCTCGGGGCGGGGTTGGCGCCGTCGCCGGTGCGGTCGAGCACACCCTCCTCGCGAAGCTGGGAGATGCTGGCGCCCAGCATGATCCGGGCGCAGGCCTTTGCCAGCGGCACCGCGGTCGCCTTGGACACGAACGGCACGGTCCGACTGGCGCGGGGGTTGGCCTCCAACACATAGAGCACGTCGTCCTTGAGCGCGTACTGCACGTTGAGCAGGCCCACCACCCCGACGCCGTGGGCGATGGCCTCGGTGGCCTTCCGCACGGCCTCGATATCGCTGCGGCCCAATGTGACCGGCGGCAGCGCACAGGCCGAGTCTCCGGAGTGGATACCGGCCTCCTCGATGTGCTCCATCACCCCGCCGATGTAGACCTCGGTGCCGTCGCAGAGCGCGTCGACGTCGATCTCGATGGCATCCTCGAGGAAGCGGTCGACCAGGACCGGATGCTCCGGCGAGAGCTGGGTGGCGCGGGTGATGTAACCGTGCAGCGTCTTCTCGTCGTAGACGATCTCCATACCGCGCCCGCCGAGCACGTAGGACGGCCGCACCAGCACCGGGTAGCCGATCCTGGCGGCGATGTCGCGGGCCTGCTCGAAGCTGGTGGCGGTGCCGAACTTCGGTGCGGGCAGACCGGCGTTGGTCAGCACCTGACCGAAGCGTCCGCGGTCCTCGGCGAGGTCGATCGCCTCGGGCCGGGTTCCGACGATCGGGACCCCCGCCTCCTCGAGCCGATGCGCCAGCCCTAGCGGGGTCTGGCCACCCAGCTGGACGATCACCCCGACGACGCCGGGACCGCCCTGGCCGGAGCGGGACTCGGCGTGATACACCTCGAGCACGTCCTCGAACGTCAGCGGCTCGAAGTACAGCCGGTCGGCGGTGTCGTAGTCGGTCGACACCGTCTCCGGGTTGCAGTTGACCATCACCGTCTCGAACCCGACCTGGCTGAGCGTGGTGGCGGCGTGCACGCAGCTGTAGTCGAACTCGATGCCCTGCCCGATCCGGTTGGGGCCGGAGCCGAGGATCAGCACCTTCGGCTTGTCGGTCTGCGGGGCCACCTCCGTCTCGGCGGCCGGGTCGAGTTCGTAGCTGGAGTAGTGATAGGGCGTCTTGGCCTCGAACTCGGCCGCACAGGTGTCGACGGTCTTGAACACCGGGTGGATGCCCAGCCGGCTGCGCAGCGCCCGCACCCCCGTCTCGCCGGCCAGTTCGGGCCGCAGCGCGGCGATCTGGCGGTCGGACAGGCCGCTGTGCTTGGCCCGGCGCAGCAGCTGCGCATCGAGCACCGGGGCATCGATCAGTTCGCGGCGCAGCGCCACCAGCCGGTTGATCTGCTCGACGAACCACGGGTCCACACCGGAGGCCTCGGCGACCTGTTCGACGTCGCCGCCCAGCCGCAGCGCCAGCTCGATGTCGTAGAGCCGGCCCTCGGTCGGCGTGCGCAGCCTGCTGAGCACATCCTCGACCCAGCCGTCGTCGTCGGGGCCGGTCCAGAACCCGGCCCGAGTGGTCTCCAGCGAGCGCATCACCTTGCCGAGGGCCTCGATGAAGTTGCGGCCCAACGACATCGCCTCGCCGACCGACTTCATCGTGGTGGTCAGCGTCGGGTCGGCGCCGGGGAACTTCTCGAAGGCGAACCGCGGCGCCTTGACCACCACGTAGTCCAGCGTCGGCTCGAAGCAGGCCGGGGTCTCCTTGGTGATGTCGTTGACGATCTCGTCGAGGGTGTAGCCGATCGCCAGCTTGGCCGCGATCTTGGCGATCGGGAAGCCGGTGGCCTTCGAGGCCAGCGCACTCGAACGCGACACCCGCGGGTTCATCTCGATGACGATCAGCCGGCCGTCACTGGGGTCGACCGCGAACTGGATGTTGCAGCCGCCGGTGTCGACGCCGACTTCGCGCAGGATCGCGATGCCGAGGTCGCGCATCTTCTGGTATTCCCGGTCGGTCAGCGTCATCGCCGGGGCGACGGTCACCGAGTCGCCGGTGTGCACGCCCATCGGGTCGACGTTCTCGATCGAACACACGACGACGACGTTGTCGCGGCCGTCCCGCATCAGCTCGAGTTCGTATTCCTTCCAGCCGTAGATGGACTCCTCGATGAGCACGTTCGCGCTGGGCGAGGCGGCCAGCCCGTCACCGGCCATCCGCTCGACGTCTTCCAGCGAATGCGCCATCCCGGACCCGAGCCCGCCCATGGTGAACGACGGGCGGACCACCACGGGCAGCCCCAGTTCGGCGACCGTCTCGCGCACCTCGGCCATCGTGAAACACACTCGGCTGCGGGCTGATTCACCGCCGACCTTGGCGACGATGTCCTTGAACCGCTGCCGGTCCTCGCCGCGCTGGATCGCCTCGAAGTCGGCGCCGATCAACTCGACGCCGTAGCGGTCGAGCGCCCCGTTCTCATACAGGGCGACGGCGGTGTTCAGCGCGGTCTGACCACCCAGCGTGGCCAGCAGGGCGTCGATCTTGTTGCCGCGCTGGGCCTGCTGTGCGATGACCTTCTCGACGAACGCGGGGGTGATCGGCTCGACATAGGTGAAGTCGGCGTACTCCGGGTCGGTCATGATGGTGGCCGGGTTGGAGTTGACCAGGCTGACGGTCAGGCCCTCGGCGCGCAGCACCCGGCAGGCCTGGGTGCCGGAGTAATCGAACTCGCAGGCCTGCCCGATGACGATCGGCCCGGAGCCGATGACCAGCACGTGGTTGAGGTCGGTGCGGCGTGGCATTAGTTCCCTCCGGCGCGAGCGTGCGCGAACGACCCGATGTCAGCGGCGTGTCGCGTGCCGACACGCACGCTCGCGGCGGGGTGGACCGCGAGGTGCCTCATTTCTTCCCCTCCATCAGCTCGACGAAATGGTCGAACAGGTAGTTGGCGTCGTGCGGGCCGGCGGCGGCCTCCGGGTGGTACTGCACCGAGAAGGCGCTGCCGTCGACGAGTTTGATGCCCTCCACGACGCCGTCGTTGGCGCAGGTGTGGCTGACGACCGCCGGACCGAAGTCGGTGTCGAAGCGTTCCCCGGCCTCACCCTCGAGGGCGAAGCCGTGGTTCTGAGCCGTGATCGCCACGCAGCCGGTGGCGTGGTCGATCACCGGCACGTTGATGCCGCGGTGGCCGAACACCATCTTGTAGGTGGACCGCCCCAGCGCCCGGCCCAGGATCTGATTGCCGAAACAGATTCCGAACAACGGGATCCCGGCGCCGAGGACATCGCGGGTGACCGCGACGACGTGGTCGGCGGTCGCCGGGTCGCCCGGCCCGTTGGACAGGAACACCCCGTCGGGCTTGATGTCGGCGATCTGCTCGAAGCCGGCCGATGACGGCAGCACGTGGGTCCGGATGCCGCGCAGGGCGAAGTTGCGCGGGGTGTTCGTCTTGATGCCCAGGTCCAGCGCCACGACGGTGAACCGTTGCGGCCCTTCGGGTTCCACCAGGTAGGTCTCGCTCGTGCTGACCTCGCCGGCCAGGTCGGCGCCCAGCATGGACGGCTGGCTGCGCACCCGGCGCAGCAGTTCGTCGGCGTCGGCCAGGGCCGCACCGGAGAACACGCCGGCCTTCATCGATCCGCGGTCCCGCAAATGTCGCACCACCGCGCGGGTGTCGATCCCGGCGATACCGACGATGCGTTGGCGGCGCAGTTCGTCCTCGAGCGTTCCGGTGGCCCGCCAGTTCGACGCCCGTGGCGACGGGTCGCGCACCGCGTAGCCGGCCACCCAGATCCTGTCGCCGCGGCTCTCGGCGTCCTCGTGGTTCCAGCCGGTGTTGCCGATCTGCGGGGCGGTGGCCACCACGATCTGGCGGTGATAGCTCGGGTCGGTCAGCGTCTCCTGGTAGCCGGACATCCCGGTGGAGAACACCGCCTCGCCGAGGGTCTCGCCGACGGCGCCGTACTCGGTGCCGGTGAAGATCCGGCCGTCCTCGAGCACCAGATGGGCTGTCCCCGTCACGCTGCTTCTCCTGTCCATCTCACATAGTCGCGGCGATCGTCGCCCCGGAACCCGGTGTCGATCTCGGTGCCCGACGGCAGCCGCCACCGGATCGCCAGAATGCCGCCGGACGACTCGGGCTTTGCGGGGTTGCGCCCCGGTATCACCTTGCCGGCCAGCGCCCGCACCGTGCGGATGGCGCTGAGCGCGTCCTGGGGAATCCAGATCGGGGTGGCCCCGGATCGCTCGAGCAGAATGCCCTCCGGATACCGGGTCAACACCGCCTTGGACCGGTGGCCCCAGTCACCGACCGCGATGCGCTCCAGCCAGTCCGGCGATTCGCCTTGCTCCCGAAGGGCATTGGGACTCACCAGGGTGCTGCCGAGGTACAGGCCCCGGGTTGGTGAGACGGTGGCCTCGCCGAGCAGGTCCGGCATCGCGGGCGCCTCGCCGACCAGCTCGGCCTGGCGCTGCGCGCGGTGCCGCCAGCCCCGCAGCATCCGCCGGATCACCGCGCCGATGATCAACACGATCACGAAGGCGAAGACGAACGAGGCGACGGCGGTGGGCGTGTTCATGCCGCCGGGCTCTTCCCGTCCCGCGCGGTCACCGTGCCGCGCAGCAGCGTCGCGGTCACCCTGGCGGGCAGCGTCATCGACGCGTACGGCGTGTTGGCCGACCGGCTGGCCAACTCCCGGCCCTCCACGATCCAGGTGGCGTCGGGGTCGACGACGACGAGGTTGGCCGGTTCCCCCACCTCGAGGGGACGGCCCTGGTCGTCGAGGCCGACGATGCGGGCCGGGTTCTCACTCATCACCCGGGCCACACCACGCCAGTCCAACAGGCCCGGCTCGACCATGGTCTGCACCACCACCGACAGCGCGGTCTGCAGACCGAGCATGCCGGGGCGGGCGTTGGAGAACTCGCAGCACTTCTCGTGCTCGGCGTGCGGGGCGTGGTCGGTGGCCACGCAGTCGAGCACACCGTCGGCCAGCGCCCGGCGCAGCGCCTGGGTGTCGGCGGCCTCCCGCAGCGGTGGGTTCACCCGGTTGACCCCGTCGTAGCTGGCCAGTCGGCTGTCGTCGAGCAGCAGATGGTGCGGCGTCACCTCGGCGCTGATCGAAATCCCCTGCTGCTTGGCCCATTTGATGATCTCCACCGTCCCCGCCGTCGAGGCGTGGCAGATGTGCACCCGCGCGCCGGCGTCGCGGGCCAGCAGCGCGTCGCGGGCCACGATCGACTCCTCGGCCGCCCGCGGCCAGCCCGCGAGGCCCAGCTTGGCGGCGTTGGGTCCCTCATGTGCGACCGCCCCGACCGTCAGGCGCGGCTCCTCGGCGTGCTGAGCGATCAGCACCCCCAGCCCGTTGGCGTACTCCAGCGCCCGGCGCATCACCAGCGGGTCGTGCACGCAGATGCCATCGTCGGAGAACAACTTCACCTGGGCCACCCCGGCCGCCATCAAACCCATCTCGGTGAGTTGCTCGCCCTCCAACCCCACCGTGACCGCGCCGACCGGGTGCACGTCGACCAGGCCGACCTGCTGGCCACGCCGCCAGACGTGGTCGGTCACCACCGGGCTGTCGGCCACCGGGTCGGTGTTGGCCATCGCGAACACCGCGGTATATCCGCCGAGAGCCGCTGCGGCCGAGCCGGTTTCGATATCCTCGGCGTATTCGCGGCCCGGCTCGCGCAGGTGGGTGTGCAGATCGACGAAACCGGGCAGCAGGATCTGACCGGTGGCGTCGATGACGTCGGCGTCATCGGGAGCGTCGAGTTTCGGGCTGATCTCGGCGATCTGCCCGTCGGCGACCAGCACGTCGACCTGTTCACCCTCGCCGTAGCGGCGGACGCCGCGGATCAGGACCGGGCCACTCATACCGTCACCGCCTCGTCCGTGCCGACGAGCAGATGGAACAGCACCGCCATCCGCACGTGCACACCGTTGGAAACCTGTTGCAGCACCGCCGATTGCGTCGAGTCGGCCACCGAGAACGAGATCTCCATGCCGCGCAGCATCGGCCCGGGGTGCATCACCACCGCATGCCCGGGGAGCAGCGCCTGCCGCTTGTCGGAGAGCCCGTAGAGCACCGAGTACTCCCGGGTCGACGGGAAGAAGCCGCCGTTCATCCGTTCGGCCTGCACCCGCAGCATCATCACCGCGTCGGCGGCGGGCAGTTCGGCGTCCAGATCATGCGAGACGGTCACCGGCCAGTCCGAGACCCCCACCGGCAACAGCGTCGGCGGTGCGACCAGCACGACCTCGGCGCCGAGGGTGTCGAGCAGGGTCACGTTGGAGCGGGCCACCCGGCTGTGCAGGACGTCGCCGACGATCACCACCCGGCGGCCCGCGATGTCGCCGAGGCGTTGGCGCAGGGTCAGCGCGTCGAGCAGCGCCTGGGTGGGGTGCTCGTGGGTGCCGTCGCCGGCGTTGATGACGCTGGGCCCGGAACCGTCGGGCTCCAGCGTCCACTCCGCCAGCTGCTGGGCAGCCCCGGACGCCGGGTGCCGGATGATCAATGCGTCGGCGCCGGCGGCCCGCAACGTCAGCGCGGTGTCGCGCAGCGACTCGCCCTTGGACACCGAGGACCCCGACGAGCTGACGTTGATCACGTCGGCGCTCATCCACTTGCCCGCGACCTCGAACGACACCCGGGTGCGGGTCGAGTTCTCGTAGAACATCGTGATCACGGTGCGCCCGCGCAGCGTCGGGAGCTTCTTCACCTCGCGGCCGAGCAGCGCCTGCTGGAACCGGTCGGCGTTGTCGAGGATCGCGGTGGCCTCGTCGCGGGTCAGGTCCGCGGCGGACAGCAGATGCCTGATCGTCATCGCCGCCATCTCCTCTTCGCGCAAGCGCTCATCGCGGCCATCTCCTCTTCGCGCAAGCGCTCATCGCGGCCATCTCCTCTTCGCGCAAGCGCTCATCGCGGCCATCTCCTCTTCGCGCAAGCGCTCATCGGGCGGGACCCCCCTCAGGCGCGATCCAGATCCCCTCGACGTCGTCGTCCTCGAGGAGTCGCACCTTGACGTTCTCGCTGCGCGAGGTCGGCACGTTCTTGCCGACGTAGTCGGCCCGCAGCGGCAGCTCGCGGTGGCCGCGGTCCACCAGCACCGCCAGCTGCACCGCCCTCGGCCTGCCGATGTCACGCAGGGCGTCCAGCGCCGAACGCACCGAGCGCCCGGTGTAGAGCACGTCGTCGACGAGGATGACCAGCGCGCCGTCGATACCGCCGGCCGGGATGGAGGTCTCCTCCAGCGCACGGGGCGGCTTGAAGTCCAGGTCGTCGCGATAGAGCGTGATGTCCAGGCCGCCGCGCGCGACGGTGACCCCGGAGAACTCGTTGATCTTGGCGGCCAGCCGATTCGCCAGCGTGACGCCGCGGGTGGGGATGCCGAGCAGGATGACGTGCGGTGCGTCTGGACCGTCGAGCGCGGTCTTTTCGATGATCTGATGAGCGATCCGGGAGACGGTTCGGCCGACGTCCGCTGCGGACATCAGCTCCCGGTCGGTGCCTGGCGAGCCCACGAGGCGACCCTGACCTCCTTCTCCGCCTCTCTGGACGGCTCGTTAAAGGATGTCGAACTGTCGGGCAGCTTAGCACCCTGTCCGGCCGCGCTAGCGTGGATGTGGTGACCACGCCGCAACCGCACCGCTGGGATTTCGACGCCCTCTACCGGGGTGAGAGCCCGGCCGAGGGAGTGCCCGCCGTCCACAGTGTGCCCTGGGACTCCAAGGCCCCCAAGGAGAGTGTCATCACCTGGCAGGAACAGGGATTGATCAGCGGCGACGTGCTGGACATCGGCTGCGGCCTGGGTGACAACGCCATCTATCTGGCGCGCCACGGCCACCGGGTCACCGCCCTGGACATCTCGCCCACCGCGCTGATCACCGCCGAGCGACGCGCCCACGACGCCGGCGTCGACGTGCGGTTCGCGGTGGCCGACGCCACCGAACTGACCGGTTACGACGACGACTTCGACACCATCGTCGACAGCGGCATGTTCCACTGCCTGGCCGACTGGGCCAAGGCCGCCTACCTTCGGGCCGCCCATCGGGCCGCACGGCCCGGCGCCCGGCTGCTGATGACGTGCTTCTCCGACGCCGACCCGGACCGCGAGATCGGCGTCGGCGAGGCCGCGTTGCGCGCGGCCCTCGACGCTGGCGGCTGGACGGTCGCCACGCTGGAACCGGTGACGGTGCACCGGCCCGGTGACGGCACCGACGACGAGATGTCCTTCTGGTTCGTGACCGCCGAACGTCGGCCAGTAGACTCCTGCCGGTGAATCTCGCGGACAACCGCACCTCGATCGTGCAGGCGGTGGAGGCCGGCCTGCTGGCCGGCGCCGTGACCCTGGTGTGGCAGGGCGGAAAAGTGCTGCAGGTCAACGAGATCGGCCACCGCGACGTCCAGGCGAAGCTGCCGATGCAGCGCGACACCATCTTCCGGATCGCCTCGATGACCAAACCGGTGACGGTGGCGGCCGCGATGAGCCTGGTCGAGGAGGGCAAGCTCGCGCTGTCCGATCCGGTCACCCGGTGGCTGCCCGAACTGGCCGACGTGCGGGTCCTGGTCGATCCGACCGGCCCGCTGGACCGCACCGTGGCAACGCAGCGGCCGATCACCATCGACGACCTGATGACCCACCGCAGCGGGCTGGCCTACGTGTTCTCCGTGCTCGGTCCGCTCAGCCGCGCCTACGGCCAACTCTCGCTGCGCCAGGACCAGGACCACTGGCTGGCCGAGGTCGCCGCGCTTCCACTGGTGCACCAGCCCGGCGAGCGACTGACCTACAGCCACGCCACCGAGGTGCTCGGCATCGCGTTGTCCCGCATCGAGGGCAAGCCGCTGCACACCGTGCTCTCCGAGCGCATCTTCGAACCCCTCGGCATGCCTGACACCGGCTTCTTCATCTCGCCGGACAAGAGAGGCCGGACGGCGACGATGTACCGGCTCGACGAGCAGAGCGGTCTGCGGGACGACGCGATGGGTCCGATCCCGGTCACCGAACCCCGCTTCTGTCAGGGCGGGGCCGGCCTGGTGTCCACCGTCGACGACTACCTGCGGTTCGTGCGAATGCTGTTGGGCGGCGAAGTCGACGGTGTGCGGGTGCTGTCGGAGGAGTCGGTCCGGCTGATGCGCACCGATCGGCTGACCGAGGAGCAGAAGCGCCAGCCGTTCCTGGGCATGCCGTACTGGATCGGCCGCGGTTTCGGGCTGAACCTGTCGGTGATCACCGATCCGGCCAAGTCCGCGCCGCTGTTCGGCCCGGGCGGGCTGGGCACGTTCAGCTGGCCCGGCGCCTACGGGACGTGGTGGCAGGCCGACCCGGCCAACGACCTGATCCTGATCTACAAGATTCAGAACTACCCGGACCTGACGTCGGCCGCGGCGGCGGTGGCAGGCAACACGTCGCTGGCCAGGCTGCAGTCGGTGCAGCCGCGGTTCGTCCGGCGCACCTACGGCGCGCTCGGCCTCTAGACCATCGCGACCGGGGAGATCGGCACGCCGATCTCCAGCGCGCCGGCCAGCTCACGGCTCACGTCGTAGTCGAACACCACGTGGCCCGAGATGACGTCGACGTCGCGCTTGGCCCGCTGCAGCGGGCTGTCGAGGAATTGCGCACTGGCACCAGATGATTCGAGCAGGTCGGCGATGACCGAACGGGACTCGTGCACGATGTGCGCGGCGGCCACCCGGGCCCTGGCACGTCCCGCGCGGGGGATGCGGGCGCCGTCGGCCACCATCGACTCCAGGGTCGCCACGGTCTCGCGCAGCAGCCCGTCGAGGGCGCGCAACCGCACCCGGGCATCACCGAGCCGGATCTGCGCGGCGGGCTGTTGTTTCTGCGCCACACCGGAGTACGCCAGCACCCGCTCCCCCAGCCGGGCGGCGAACAGGTCGGCGACATGCTCGGCGGCGCCCAGCGCCGGCATCGATGCGACCAGCGCAAGCGCCGGCACCATCGGCCAGCGGTAGGTCGCCGCCCCGTGCAGTGCGGCGCCCGGCGCGGTTCCCGCGTAGATGTCGGCGACCTTGACCAGCCGGTGCTGCGGGACCATGACGTCTTCGACGACGACGTCGTTGGAACCGGTGGCCCGCATCCCCGCGGTGTGCCACACGTCCTCCACCCGGACCTGATCGGCGGGCAGCAGTGCCAGCGCCGGGTACATCTCCTCATCGGGTCCACACAGCGCGCCGACCATCACCCAGTCGGCGGCCATGATCCCGGTCGCCCACGACCAGCGCCCCGAGAGCCGCACCCCGCGCTCGACCGGCAGGCCGCGACCGGTCGGCGCCAGCGGGGCCGGGCACAGCACCGGCCCGTCGGCGAACACCTCGTCCTGGGCCCGCTCGTCGAACAGCGCCAACATCCAGTTGTGCAGGATGTAGAAGCCGAGGGTCCAGGCACTCGACGCGCAGCCGTGGGCCATCCGGCGCACCGGCTCGAGGATCGCGCTGAACGGCGCCTGCTCGCCGCCGTAGCGGGCGGGCAGCAGCAGCCGGCCCATCCCCTCGGCGCGGAAGTCGGCGATGGTGGCATCCGGCAGCCGGCGCAGGTCTTCGGCCTCCGCGGCGCGCTGCGCGAGCCGGGTAACGAAGTCGTCCGAGACGGTCAACACCGGGCCGACGCTACCGTCTGCGGCCCCGGTTCAGGGTCGACGGGCGGTGATGCACCACGACGCCGCGGGCACCGTGATCCCCTCGGCGCCGCGGTGCCGTTCGAGGGCGGCGACGATCGCATCGATGACGTCGGCGCGCTGGCTGTCCCACGCCGCGAGGAACGCCGCGCCGAGTGGACCCGCGCTCAGCACACGGGCGGCCGCCTCGGAACCGTCGCCGGGGAACAGGAACGGCGCGCTCACCGGTTCGATGACGACGCGGTCGAACCCGGCCCCCATGAACAGCGCCGCGGTCGAATCCGGGTCGGCCAATGAGAACGGGCCCGGGCGCCCCGGCTCCGGAAGCGGCGCTCGGTCGACTCCGAGCGCCTGGGTGGCCGTCGCGGTGGTCAGCTCCATCCACGGGTTGTCGGCGAGATGTCCCCACACCGAGGCGGCCAACCGGCCACCCGGCCGGAGCGCCCGAAAGATGTTGGCGAAGGCCGGCTTCGGCGCCGGGAAGAACATCAGCCCGAACCGGGAGTGGACCGCGTCGAACGCCATGCCCTGCCCGGCAACGGCGATCAGGTCGGCGGTGCCGGCATCGGCGGTGAATGCGGCACCGGAGATCCCGGCAGCCGCCAGTCGACGGCGGGCGGCCTCGGCCATCTGTGGCACGATGTCCACGGCGGCGATCCAACCGTCCGGGGCCACCGCGGCACCCAGCGCCACCGCCGAAAGTCCGGGCCCGCAACCGATGTCGACGATCCGTTCGCCGGGGGCGGCGGCGAGAGCGGTACGCGCGGCCGACCCGTGCTCCCCCATCGACGCGTCCAGCGCCTCGGCCTGGTCGTCCCAGACCGACGCGAGGGTGGCGAAATGCTGTTCGGCGTCCATGGTGGCGACGTTACGCGTCGGGAGCGCTGCCGCCGACCGCGCCACGTACCGCCGCCGCGGCCGCGCGGATCTGCGGGGTCACCAGCATCACCTGGCCCAGCACGCCGTTGACGAAGGCCGGCGACTCGTCGGTGGACAGTTCCTTGGCTAGCTCCACCGCCTCGTCGACGGCGACCGGTTCCGGGACGTCCTCGGCGTGCAGCAGTTCCCACACGGCCACCCGCAGCACGGCGCGGTCCACGGCGGGCAGCCGCTCCAGGGTCCAGCCCTGCAGGTGCGAGGCGATCAGCTCGTCGATGTGCGCGGCGTGCTCGGTGACCCCCCGGGCCACCGCCACCGTGTACGGGTTCAGCGGCGCGATGTCGGCGTTGGTCTCGGCCAGCACGTTGCGGGCGTCGGCGGCCTCCGCCGCGGTCATGCCCCGGGCCTCGGCCTCGAAGAGCAGGTCCACGGCACGCTTGCGGGCCTGATGCCGGCCCCCGTGTGCCTTGCGGTCCGCCATCGTCAGGCGTTCACGCGGCCGGCGCGGCCGTCAGGCAGCGATCAAGCCAGGGATCAGGCATTGACGCGCCCCAGGTAGCTGCCGTCGCGGGAATCCACCTTGAGCTTGTCGCCGGTGTTGATGAACAGCGGCACCTGGATTTCGGCGCCGGTCTCCAGGGTCGCCGGCTTGGTGCCCGCGCTGGAGCGGTCGCCCTGCAGACCCGGCTCGGTGTGGGTGACCTCGAGCTCGACGGTCACCGGCAGCTCCAGGTACAGCGCCGCGCCCTCGTTGAAGGCGATCTGCACCGGCATGCCCTCGAGCAGGAACCGGGCGGCGTCGCCGACCAGCGAGTCCGAGAGCGGGTGCTGCTCGTAGTCCTCGCTGTCCATGAACACGAAGTCGCTGCCGTCCTTGTACAGGTAGGTGGCGTCGCGCCGGTCGACGGTGGCGGTCTCCACCTTCACCCCGGCGTTGTAGGTCTTGTCGACCACCTTGCCGGAGAGCACGTTCTTGAGCTTGGTGCGCACGAAGGCCGGTCCCTTACCGGGCTTGACGTGCTGGAACTCGATGATGGTCCAGAGCTGGCCGTCGATGTTCAGCACGAGGCCGTTCTTGAAATCGGCAGTTGATGCCACGGTGGGTCGTTCTCCTAGCTAGTCAGAATCGCCAGTTCCTTGGGGAACCGGGTCAGCAGTTCAGGGCCACGCTCGCCGACGACCAGGGTGTCCTCGATGCGGACACCACCACGGCCGGGCAGGTAGACACCGGGTTCCACGGTCACCACGGAGCCAGCAAGCAGTGTACCGGCGGCCGTGGAGTTGATTCCGGGCGCTTCGTGGATCTGCAGCCCGACGCCGTGGCCGAGGCCGTGGCCGAAGTGGTCGGCGTGGCCGGCAGCGGCGATGACCTCCCGGGCCGCCGCGTCGACGTCGCTGAGCGTCGCGCCTACCGCGAGCGCCTCCCGGCCGGCCTGCTGCGCCGCGGCGACGAGCTGGTAGAGCTCCCGCTGCCAGGCCGCGGCCGAGCCCAGGACGAACGTTCGCGTCATGTCGGAGTGGTAGCCGCCGACCAGCGCGCCGAAGTCGATCTTGACGAAGTCGCCGGCTTCCAGCACGGCGTCGGTCGGGCGGTGATGCGGCACGGCCGAGTTCGCCCCGGCGGCCACGATGGTCTCGAACGACGGCCCGTCGGCGCCATGGTCGAGCATCAGCGCCTCGAGCTCGCGGCCCACCGCGCGCTCGGTCCGCCCGGGCCGTAGGCCGCCGTTGTCCACCAGGTCGGTCAGGGCCGCGTCGGCGGCCTCGCAGGCCAGTCTCAGCAACGCGATCTCGCCGGCGTCCTTGACCTCCCGCAGCGACTCCACCAGCCCGGAGGCCCGAACCAACTCGGCCGCTGCGCCGTCCAGTTCCCCGGCGAGGGCGTCGAATCCGTCGACGGTCACGATGTGGCTCTCGAACCCGATGCGGGACGCCCCTGCGGCGGCGGCGCGCGCGATCAGGTGACGCCCACACGCCCGCTCGATGGCCGCCTCCAGGTCGGGCGCCTGGCGCGCCGCCTGGGTCCGGTAGCGGGCGTCGGTGGCCAGAACGTCGGGCGTGTCGCCCGCGAACACGATCAGCGCCGCGTTCGAGCCGGTGAAACCGGACAGGTAGCGCACGTTGACCAGGTCGCTGACCAGCAGCGCGTCCAATCCGTCCGCCGCGAGTCGGGCGGCCAGCCGGACCCGGCGTTGGGAATGTGTCACGGTTGCTGACGGTACTCGCTACGCTGATGCCCCATGAGGTCGTGGTTGTTGCGTGGGTTGCTGTTCGCGGTGGGCATGGTCGTCGTCCGGCTGGTACAGGGGACGTTGATCAACATGTACGAGACCAAGGCCGGATTGATCAGCATCGTGCTGGTCGTCCTGTTCGGCATCGCGGCGTTCGTCTGGGGCCTGTTCGACGGCCGCGCCGACGCCGAGATCCAGGAAGACCCGGACCGGCGCCGCGATCTGGCCATGACCTGGCTGCTGGCCGGCCTGGTGGCCGGCGTCCTCAGCGGGTTCGTCGCCTGGCTGATCTCACTGGTGTACCGCAACCTCTACGCCGAGGGTCTGGTCAGCGAACTCACCACGTTCGCGGCCTTCACCGCGCTGGTGGTGTTCATCCCCGCCGTCGCCGCCGTCGCCATCGGCCGCTGGCTGGTGGACCGCAAGCGGCCGCCGTTCGTGCGGCGCCGGATCACCGACGACCAGACCGACGTGTTCGACGCCGTGCGCGACGACGACGCCAAGACCGGCCCGATCCCCGGGCTGGCCGGCGGTTCGGCCGCCGCGGCCGAGGAGCACACCTCCGCCGTCGCGACGGCGGAGCGCGACGACGAGGACCGCAAGAGCTAGCCCGCGCACCGGCCCCGCCCCACCGGCCAGGCACTGGTGAATCCCGACCCGAATTGCAGCTCCGACCAGTGGAGCATGCTGACCTCGGCGTCATCGGTATCCCAGCTGGCCGGAGTCCTCGGGGGCTTCCTGATCACCGCGATCGCGCTGCTGTTCGACCGCAACAGCCGCGAGGGCGTCCACACCCTGGCGCTGTTCGCCTCGGCGGTGCTGATCCTCATGCTGGACAGCTTCGTGTTCAGCATCATGACCGGCACCGTGGTTCCCGACGACGGCGACCGCCGGGGCATCTGCGCCATCGCGTGGACACAGGGTGCGGTGTCAACCGGCATGCTGGCGGCGGGCACCACCGCGTTGTTCGGTGGGCTGGGCTGGATGCTGGCCAGCCACGCGGTGAACAAGGTGGCCGAACCGGATTCCGATGTCGCCGCCTACTGCTTCCTGGCCGACCTGGGCGGCTGGCTGACGTTCGCCTCGGCGATGACCATGACGCTCGTGCTCAGCGAGACATCGATCGACTACCTGCACTTCATGTTCGGCGAGCGTCCCGAACTGTGGGTCGTCGGCTTGATCACGACGTCGGCGGCGCTCATCATCGCCGTCGACCTCGCGCTGGTCTACCTGCGGACCAAATCGCTGCGGCGCTCGCTGCGCGACACCGGCTCACCGACCGAGGTCGCGCTGCGCTCGGTCAAGGTCGCCTCGATCGGCATCCTCGGGCTGGCGGTGGTCGGGTGCTGGCTGGTGATGAGCCTGGCCCGCTTCCCCAAGGAGTGGCTGACGGTGCCGAACACCGGCGCCGTGGTGGCCGTGCTCGTCCTCACCTTCGTGGTGCCCTCGGTGGTTTCCACCGCGATCTGCTACTCGGTGGCCAGCTCCGACGATCGCTAGTCCGACCGGGTGTCGAGCGTCGCCAGGTAGCGCAGCGCCAACAGGTAGCCCTGCACGCCGAGCCCCACGATCACCCCGGTCGCCACCCCGCTGAGATACGAGTGGTGCCGAAACTCTTCGCGCGCATGCACATTGGAGATGTGCACCTCGATCAGCGGCGCGCGCAGTTCGGCGCAGGCGTCGCGCAGGGCGATCGAGGTGTGGGTGAACCCACCGGCGTTGATGATCACCGGGTCCCCGGCGTCGGCGGCCGCATGGATCCAGTCCAGCAGCTGCGCTTCGCTGTCGCTCTGCCGCACCACCGCGGTCAGACCCAGCTCGGCGGCCTCGGCTTCGATCAGGCCGACCAGGTCCTCGTGCGTGGTGGCGCCGTAGACCTCCGGCTCGCGGCGGCCGAGCCGGCCCAGGTTGGGGCCGTTGAGCACCAGCACCGTCGTCATCGCGTTCCCACCTCCGCGTAGGCCGCCGCCAGCAGCGCCGGATCCGGACCCTCCAGGCGGCCGGGTTTGGCCAGCCCGTCGAGCACCACGAAGCGCAGCACCCCCGAGCGGGTCTTCTTGTCGCCGGCCATGTACTCCAGCAACTGGGGCAGCGCGGCGGCGTCGTAGCTGACCGGCAGTCCCAGCGCGGTCAGCACCGCGCGGTGCCGGTCGGCGGTCGCATCGTCGAGGCGACCGGCCAGCCGGCCCAGTTCGGCGGCGAACACCAGGCCCACCGACACCGCGGCGCCGTGCCGCCACCGGTACTGCTCGCGGCGTTCGATGGCGTGCGCCAGGGTGTGGCCGTAGTTGAGGATCTCCCGCAGCGCGGACTCCTTCTCGTCGGCGGCCACCACCTCGGCCTTGACCGTGATGGCCCGCCGGATCAGCTCGGGCAGCACGGCCCCGGCCGGGTCCACCGCGGCCTGCGGGTCGGCCTCGATGAGTTCGAGGATCCGCGGGTCGGCGATGAAGCCGGCCTTGACGATCTCGGCCATACCGGCGACCAGCTCGTTGGGCGGCAGCGTTTCGAGGGTGGCGAGGTCGACGAGCACGGCGGCGGGCTGGTGGAACGCGCCGACCAGGTTCTTGCCGGCGTCGGTGTTGATCCCGGTCTTACCGCCGACCGCGGCGTCGACCATGCCCAGCAGGGTGGTCGGCACATGCACGATGTCGACGCCGCGCAGCCAGGTGGCGGCGGCGAATCCGGCGACATCGGTGGCCGCCCCGCCACCCAGGCTGACGATCGCGTCCTTGCGGCCGATCCCGATGCGGCCCAACACTTCCCAGATGAAGCCGACGACCGGCAGGTCCTTACCCGCTTCGGCATCCGGGATTTCGATGCGGTGGGCATCGACGCCCCTGTCCGCCAAATGGTTTCGGATCGCCTCGGCGGTCTGTGTGAGCACCGGCTGGTGCAGGATTGCGACCTTGTGCCTGCCGCCGAGCAGTTCGCCGAGTTCGCCGAGCAGTCCGGTGCCGATGATGACGGGATACGGCGGGTCGACGGCCACCTCGACTACGACCGGCGCGCCCGGCGTGATCGTCGTCATTTGCGGACTCCGGCGCGCCGCGCGGCCAGGGTGGCCGGGGTGACCGGCGCGGAATCGACCGCGGTGCCGCTCTCCGGCGGCGGCGGTGCGAGGGCGGTGCGCTCTGGTACCGGCGGCTGCGCGGACCGGCGCCACGGCGGTCGCCGGCGGCGCGGCGGCTGCGGGTTCTCCAGCCGGGACACGATGTAGCGGACCACCGCGCCGGGGTTGCGCCGGTTGGTGTTGACCCGGATCGTCGCCACCCGCCGATACAGCGGGATCCGCTCGTTCATCAGCTCCCGGTACTTCTCGGCCCGGTCCGGGCCGGCCAACAGCGGGCGGACGGTGTTGCCGCCGGTGCGGCGCACCCCTTCGGCGGCACTGATCTCCAGGTAGACCACGGTCTGGCCGGCCAGTGCCTCCCGCACCCCCGGGGTGGTCACCGCGCCCCCACCCAACGACAGGATGCCGTCGTGGGTTCGCAGGGCGTCACGAATCACCTGTTCCTCGATGCGACGGAAGCCCGGTTCACCGTCAGCGGCGAAGATGTCGGCGACGGTGCGGCCGGTCTTGGACTCGATTGCGGCATCGGTGTCGAGCAGCGTCAGCCCCATCGCCTTGGCGAGGCGGCGCCCGATGGTCGACTTCCCCGAACCGGGCAAGCCGACGAGAACGGCCCTGGGTGTCATGGCGTTACCCCGACGCCCGGATCGACTCCGACGGGGACTGGTGCGCCACCGCCTGCAGGTAGCCGTCGATGTTGCGGCGCGTCTCGGCCAGCGAGTCGCCGCCGAACTTCTCCAGCACGGCCCGGGCCAGCACCAGCGCCACCATGGTCTCGACCACCACGGCGGCGGCGGGCACGGCGCAGACGTCGGAGCGCTGATGGATGGCGACGGCCTCCTCGCCGGTGGCCATGTCCACGGTGGCCAGGGCGCGCGGGACGGTGGAGATCGGCTTCATCGCGGCGCGCACCCGCAGCGGCTGGCCGTTGGTCATGCCGCCCTCCAGGCCGCCGGCCCGGTTGGTGGACCGGACGACGCCGTCGGGGCCGGGATACATCTCGTCGTGGGCGGCGCTGCCGCGGCGGCGGGCGGTCTCGAAACCGTCGCCGATCTCCACACCCTTGATCGCCTGGATGCCCATGACGGCGCCGGCCAACTGGCTGTCGAGGCGGTTGTCGCCGCTGGTGAACGACCCCAGCCCGATCGGCAGCCCGTGGGCGACCACCTCGACGACCCCGCCGAGCGTGTCACCGTCCTTCTTGGCGGCCTCGATCTCGGCGATCATCGCAGCCTCGGCCGCGGCGTCGAAGGCCCGCACCGGGCTGTCGTCGATACCGGGCAGATCGCCGGCGTTCGGCGGCGGACCGGCGTAGGGCTCCGACGCGCCGATCGAGATCACGTGCGACACCACCTCGACGCCCAGCGCCTGGCGCAGGAACGCCCGCGCTACGGTGCCCGCTGCGACGCGGGCCGCGGTCTCCCGGGCGCTGGCGCGTTCCAGCACCGGGCGGGCGTCGTCGAAGCCGTACTTGAGCATGCCGGCGTAGTCGGCGTGACCGGGCCGGGGCCGGGTCAGCGGCGCATTCCGGGCGACATCGAGCGCGTCCGCGGCAACCGGGTCGGCGGCCATCACGACATCCCACTTGGGCCACTCGGAGTTGCCGATCTCGATGGCGATGGGGCCGCCCAGCGTGCTGCCGTGCCGCACCCCGGCCAGCATCGTCACCTGATCCTGCTCGAACTTCATCCGGGCGCCGCGGCCGTACCCGAGTCGGCGCCGGGCCAGCTGATCGGCGATGTCGGTGGAGGTGACGTGCACGCCCGCGACCATGCCTTCGACCACGGCCACCAGCGCGCGGCCGTGCGATTCCCCGGCGGTCGTCCATCGCAACACGCGTCCCATCTTCCCATGTGAGACACCCGAGACCCAATCTGCTGGGTCTCGCCGCCGGCGGCGTCGAGTGTTCGGCCGCGGTGGACGGGGTAACCCGGCGGGCAGGGAGGACATATGCGCAACGCCGTCATCGTCGCCGCCGGCGATTGTGTGGTGTTCCTGGCCGCGCTGATCAGTGCCAACGTCTATCTCGCCGGGGCGGTGGTGGCGCTGTCCGTGGCGGGCCTGGTCCTGGTCGCGCGGGACTGGCGAGCCCAGCGGGCCCCGGACGCGGAGCGGCCGCGGCCGCTGACACCCGACGAATTCACCCCCGACGTCACCGACGGAGACGACACGGGCGTGACGACCGCCGCCATGTGGGCGGATGAACAAGGTGGGGCCCAGCCCGGTTGGTGAGCCGTCAGAGCAGCGCGAGCAGGGCGGCGCCCAGGGTTGCCGCGCACATCGACGGACCGTGCGGAACAGTGCTCCGGCCCCGGAGCGCGGCGAGCACCCCGCCCACCGCGGTCAGCAGCGGCGCGCCGACGGCGGCCAGCACCCATACCTCGGTACCCAGCGCACCCGTCAGCGCACCGCAGCCGAGCGCTAGTTTGACGTCACCGGCGCCCAGCGCTGCCGGTGCCGCGAGGTGGACGACGAGATACAGCCCGGACAGCGCCAGCGCACCCGCCAGGGCCGTCGCCCCGTGGCCGGTGCCGACCGCCACCACGAGCAGGACGGTCGCGCCGGACAGGGTCAACGCGTTGGGCAGCCGTCGCTCCCGAATGTCGAAGAAACTCAACGCGGTCGCCCAGGCGAGCAGCGCACCGCAGCCGAGCAGGCCCATGCCGGGACGTTAGCCCAGCGCGGCCGCCATCTGTGCGCGCGGCGCCTGCCGGCCTGTGAATTGTTCGACCTGGCTGAAGGCCTGATGCAGCAGCATCTGCAGGCCGCCGATGACCTGCCCGCCCGCCCCCGCGACGGCGTCGGCCAGCGGTGTGGGCCACGGGTCGTAGATGGCGTCCAGCAACACCGGGACCCGAGCGAACGTGGTCGCGTACCGGCCCGCGACGTCGGCCGGGACGGTGCTCACCAGGACATCGGCCCGGTCGACCACCGCGGCGAGGTCTGGGCTGCCGAGTTCGACGTAGGTGGCGGCGACACCGACCTTCGAAGCGAGATCGAGCAGCCGGGCCGCCTTCTCCGGGTTGCGGGCCACCACGGTGATCGTGGTGACGCCCAGGCCGGCCAGCGCGACGATGGCGGCGGGCGCGGTACCGCCCGAGCCGAGCACGACCGCCCGGCGCAGGTTACGGACGTCTCCCAGCGCGCCGGCGACACCGTCGACATCGGTGTTGTCGGCTCGCCAGCCGTGCTCGGTGCGCACCAGCGTGTTGGCCGAGCCGACGAGTTCGGCGCGGGCACTGCGTTCGTCGGCGAACCGCAGCGCGGCGAACTTGCCCGGCATCGTCACCGACACACCGACCCACTCCGGCCCGAATCCGGCCACCAGAGCGGGTAATTCGTCGGCGGTGCACTCGATGCGGTCATAGGTCCAGTCGTCGAGGCCCAGCGCCCGGTACGCCGCCAGGTGCAATTGCGGAGATCTGGAGTGCGCGACCGGCGAACCCAGCACCGCCGCCTTGCGCGCCGCGGTCACTTCGTTCATCGCGCGCTATCGCGCCGGGTCTGGATTGCGCTCTTCACTTCGTTCATCGCGCGGAACCACATTGCGCTCTTCACTTCGCTCATCGCGCGGAACCACATCGCGCTCTTCACTTCGTTCATCGCGCGGAACCACATTGCGCTCTTCACTTCGTTCATCGCGCGGAGTCGAGCACACCATTGCGTCGCGCCAGCTCGATGTTGGCCAGGTGCTGCGGATAGTCCTTGGTGAACAGCGTGGTGCCGTCCATGTCCACCGTGACGAAGTACAGCCAGTCCCCCGGTTCGGGGCGCTCGGCCGCGGCCAGCGCCTCGTCGCCCGGCGAGCAGATCGGCGTGGCGGGCAGCCCATCGGAGGCGTAGGTGTTCCACGGTGTCACCTGGGCACGGTCGGCGTCGGTGGTGGCGACCTCCTGGCGGTCCAGCGGGTAGTTCACCGTGGAGTCGAACTCGAGACGCTGCGGCGCGGCCAGCCGGTTGTAGATGACGCGGGCGACCTTGGCGAAGTCGTTCGGCTTGGCCTCCCGCTGCACCAGCGAGCCGACGATCAGGATCTCGTAGGGCGACATGTTCATCGCCGTCGCGGTATCCAGCAGACCGCCCGTGACGTAGCGGTCGGCGCTCTCGGCGACCAGGGTGGCCAGGATCTGCTGGGCCGAGCCGGACGGGTCGACGTTCCACGCGCCCGGAGCGATCAGTCCCTCGAGCCTGCGGTGGTTGTTGCCAAGCGCGGTAACCGGTTTGATCGCCCAGTCCGGCACGTTGAGCGCCGACGGATCGGCCTGGCCGGCCGACTTGCGGACGTCGTCGGCGGTGACGGCGCACTTGCGCTGGCCGTTCAGCTCGACGCAGCTGGCCTCGGCGATCAGCGTGAAGATGCCGTCGGTGGTCTTGTCGGAGCCGACGGCCTTGACGTCGTCGAGTTGCCTGCCCTCCGGGATCACCAGCTTGCCCACCCGGGTGCCGGGGTCGGCGAGCCGCTGCACCGCCGCCGACGCCGACATCTCGGTGCGCATCTTGTAGAAGCCGGGTTGGATAGCCGCGATCGCCGAGTTGTCCTTCGCCGCGTCGACGAACGACTTCACGTTGGCCACCACACCCCGGTCCCGCAGGGTCTGCGCGATCTGGGTGGTGGAGTCGCCGTCGTGGACCTGGATGACGATGTCGTCCTTGCCGTCGCCGGCGTAGTCACTGCCGCCGCCACCGTGAAAGATGTTGGTGCCCAGCAGAATCACGGCAAGCACGATGACCGCCAGCACCGCGACCGCCGCCGCGGCGGCGATCCGCCGCCGGGTGTGGGTGCGGCGGGCCCGGATTCGTTCCAGCTTGCTCATCCGGTGCCGGGGCGCCCCGACCTGCACCGGTTCGGCGCGCTCGGAATCGGTTCGCTCGTAGTCGAACTCGTCAGACATCGTCGTCCTCCGCACGCGTCGGCGCCGCGTTGCGGCGTTGGTCGAGCCAGCCCTGCAGGATCGCAACGGCGGCGGCTTGGTCGATAACGCCGCGTTGGGCCTTGGCGCGCACGCCGGCGTCGCGCAGCGACCGGGCGGCGCTGACCGTGGTCAGCCGCTCGTCGGCGAGGCGGACCGGCACCCCTATCTTGGCGGCCAATGAATCGGCGACCGCGATGGCATCCTGGGCCGAGGCTCCGGCGCGGTCGGCCAGGGTGCGGGGCAGCCCGACGACCACCTCCACCGCCTCGTACTCGTCGACGAGGGCGGCGAGCCTGCGCAGGTGCTTGGCGTCGCGGCGGACGGTCTCGACCGGGGTGGCCAGGATGCCGTCCGGATCGCTGACCGCGACCCCGATTCGAACGGTGCCGACGTCGATGCCGAGCCGGCGGCCACGACCTGGGTCGTCCACGCCGGGCCGATCGGGCACGCGGTTCGCCGAAAGCACGAGGCGCTAACTCCGGGCGATCTCGGCGCGAACCGCGGCGAGGGCCGCGTCGATCCCGGCCGCGTTCCTGCCCGAACCCTGGGCCAGGTCGGCCTTTCCGCCACCGCGCCCGTCCACCGCCGCGGCGAGGGGCTTGATCAGGTCGTTGGCCCGCAGACCCGCATCCTGGGCGGCGGCGTTGACCGCCACGACGAACGGAACTGTGCTGTCACCGTCGGAGTCGGGGCCCTCCGCGATCAGCACCACGGCAGCCGGCTCCGAGCCCATCTTGCCGCGGATGTCCCCGACCAGCGATCGAAGGTCACCGGCGGTCATGCCCGCCGCCATCCGCTGCGCCACGACACGGACCTTACCCACCTGCTCGGCACCCGCCGCCGCATTTGCAGCCGCGGCGCGGGCCGTGGCGAGTCGCATCCGTTCGAGTTCCTTCTCGGCGGTCCTGAGCCGGTCGACGAGGTTGGCCACCCGGGCGGGCACCTCATCGGAGGGCACCTTCAGCGAAGACGCCAGCCCGGCCATCAGTGCGCGTTCCTTGGCCAGGTGCCGGAAGGAGTCCAGCCCCACGTAGGCCTCGACGCGGCGTACACCCGAACCGACCGAGGACTCGCCCAGGATGGTGACCGGTCCAATCTGCGCCGAGTTGTGCACGTGGGTGCCGCCGCAGAGTTCCAGCGAGAACGGCCCACCGATCTCGACCACCCGGACCTCGTCGGGGTACTGCTCACCGAACATCGCCATGGCGCCCATGGCCTTGGCTTTCTCCAAAGCGGTGGTGAAGGTGTTGACCGGGAAGTCGGCCTCCACCGCCTCGTTGGTGACCTCCTCCACCTGGGTGCGCTGTTCCTCCGACAGCGGACCCTGCCAGTTGAAGTCGAACCGGAGATAACCCGGCCGGTTCAGCGAGCCGGCCTGAACGGCATTGGGCCCCAACACCTGTCGCAGCGCGGCGTGCACCATATGGGTGCCGGAGTGGCCCTGGGTGGCGCCGCGGCGCCACTTCGGGTCGACGGCGGCGACCACGGTGTCACCCTCGACGAACTCGCCGGACTCGACGTTCACCCGGTGCACCCACAGCGTCTTGGCGATCTTCTGCACATCGGTGACGGCGGCCTTGGCCGACTCGCCCGCGCCGGTTCCGGAGATCCAGCCCGCGTCGGCGATCTGGCCACCCGACTCGGCGTAGAGCGGGGTGCGGTCCAACACGATCTCCACCCGTTCCGGCAGGGCGTCGCCGGAGACCTCGCCGTGCACCCGTTTCTGGTGGCCCACGACCGGAACGCGCTTGCCGTCGACGAAGATGCCGAGGATGCGGGCCTCGGAGCTGAGCTCGTCGAAACCGGTGAACACGGTGGGCCCGGCGTCGACGAGTTCGCGGAACGCGGACAGGTCGGCGTGGGCGTGCTTGCGGGCGGCCGCGTCGGCCTTGGCGCGGCGGCGCTGTTCGGCCATCAGTTCCCGGAACCCGAGTTCGTCGACCGTGAGGCCCGCCTCGGCGGCCATCTCCAGGGTCAGCTCGATCGGGAAGCCGTAGGTGTCGTGCAGGGCGAACGCGTCCGCGCCGCCCAGCACCGTCTTGCCGGCGGCCCTGGTGCCCGCGGCGGCATCCTCGAACAGCTTCGAGCCGGCGGCCAGGGTGCGGTTGAACGCGGTCTCCTCGGCCACCGCGATGCGGTTGATGCGTTCGAAATCGTCCACCAGTTCCGGGTAGGACGGACCCATCGCGTCGCGCACCGTGGTCATCAGTTCGCCGACGATCGGGGTGTCGATGCCCAGCAGTTTGGCGGCCCGCACGATGCGGCGGAGCAGCCGGCGCAGCACATAGCCGCGGCCCTCGTTGGCCGGGGTGACGCCGTCGGCGATGATGATCGCCGCGGTGCGGCTGTGGTCGGCGATCACCCGGTACCGGACGTCGTCGTCGTGGTTACCCCGGCCATACCCGCGCGGCGCACGACTCGCGACGGTGTCGATCACCGGCCGCAGCAGGTCGGTCTCGTAGACGTTGTCGACGCCCTGCAGCAGGCAGGCGATGCGTTCGACGCCCATGCCGGTGTCGATGTTCTTGCGGGGCAGCGGCCCGAGGATCTCGAAGTCGTCCTTGCTGGCGCCCTCGCCGCGCTCGTTCTGCATGAACACGAGATTCCAGATCTCGATGTAGCGGTCCTCGTTGGCCTCCGGGCCGCCCTCGATCCCGTACTCCGGTCCGCGGTCGTAGTAGACCTCCGAGCAGGGACCGCAGGGACCCGGGATGCCCATCGACCAGTAGTTGTCGGCCATCCCGCGACGCTGGATCCGCTCCGGCGGCAGACCGGCGACCTCCTGCCACAACTGCGCGGCCTCGTCGTCGTCGTAGAACACGGTGGCCCACAGCCGCTCGGGGTCGAACCCGTAGCCGCCCTCTTCGACGGGGTTGGTCAGCAGGGTCCAGGCCAGTTCGATGGCGCGGCGTTTGAAGTAGTCACCGAAGGAGAAGTTGCCCGCCATCTGGAAGAAGGTGTTGTGCCGGGTGGTGATGCCCACCTCGTCGATGTCGGGGGTTCGGATGCACTTCTGGATGCTGGTGGCCGTCGGGTACGGCGGGGTGCGCTGCCCCAGGAAGTAGGGCACGAACTGCACCATGCCGGCGTTGACGAACAACAGGTTGGGGTCGTCCAGGATCACCGAGGCGCTCGGCACCTCGGTGTGGCCGGCGTTCACGAAGTGATCCAGGAACCGCTTCCTGATCTCGTGTGTCTGCACTGGGTGGCTGTCCTTGCGTTTCGGGGCGTTTTGCGTTGGGTGCGGTTCGTCGGTCGCTTCGACCGCACTACATTATCCGGTCGGCCGACCCGCCCCGAACAGCCGATGTCTGGGCGCCGCGCCCGGCGCGACCCGACTCAGCCGCCGAGGAAACTGAGTCGCACCGAGCGGTGCGGGTTGTCTCGGTTCAGATCGACCAGCACCACGCTCTGCCAGGTGCCCAGCAGCGGGGTACCCCCGCTGACCGGGACCGTGACCGACGGCGAGACCAGGCCCGGCAGGACGTGGTCGGCGCCGTGGCCGGGCGAACCGTGCGCGTGGCGGTAACGGTCGTCGCGCGGCAACAACCGTTCCAGGGTGTCGACGAGGTCGTCGTCGGAGCCGGCGCCGGTCTCGATGACCGCCACCCCGGCGGTGGCGTGTGGAACGAAGATGTTGCACAGCCCGTCCCCGCGGGTCCGGCAGAAGGCGCGAACTTCAGGGGTGAGGTCGACGATCCGTCGCCGACCGGTGTCGACGTCGAGCACATCGGTTTCCACGGGTTCCAGCGTAAGCGACCATTGCCAGGCCATTTCCGGTGGAGGAAGGTGGGAAGAGCCGGTGGCGCCACCGGGGCGCTGCCCCGAATCCGAGGAGGTGGACCGTGCTTGCACGCTCTACCACGTTTGAGGCGCGCCCGGAATCGATCGAAGCCGGAGTCGCCTACTGCTACGACGAAGTGATGCCCGCGCTGCGGGGCATGGCCGGCTGGATCGGCCTGTCCCTTCTGACGGACCGCGAATCGGGCCGGTGCATCCTGACCACCGCTTGGGAGAACGGTGCGGCGATGCAGTCCAGCGCCGATCAGGTGCGGCCGCTTCGCGACCGGCTGGCCGAGGCCTTCCAGGCCGCCACCACGGTCGACGAGTGGCAGATCGCGGCGGTGCACCGCGACCACCACTCGGGCGAGGGTGCCTGCGTGCGGGCCACGTGGCTCAAGGTCCGCCCGGACCAGTTCGACCGGGCCGTCGAGTTCTACAAGGCCGCGGTGCTCCCCGAGATCGAGCGGCTCGAGGGCTTCTGTAGCAGCAGCATGATGAGCGACCGCGGGTCGGGCCGGGTGGTGGTGTCGACCACCTATGACAGCCGCGACGTGATGGAGCGCACTCGCGATCAGGCCCGATCGCTGCGGACGGCGCTGCTGCGCGACCTCGGGGCCGACCAGCAGGACGTGGGCGAGTTCGAGCTGACCATCGCGGCGCTCCGGGTCCCCGAGATGGCCTGAGGGCACGTGACTTAAGGCTCTCCCCGGTGGATTGGGCCGGGACTACTTTTCGGCTATGGGCAAGCAGCGGCCGATCCTGGCCACCGCGATGGCGGCGGGCGGCATCGTCGGCGTGTACCGCTGGCTGGTGCGGCCCCGGCTGTACACCTGGGGCGCTACCGCCGACGAGGCGACGGCCGAACTCCCGGGTGATGACCTGGTCGAAGTGGGTGCGCCACGCACCACGCGGGCGGTCGGCATCGACGCCCCGCCCGAGGCGGTCTGGCCCTGGCTGGTGCAGATCGGCGAGGACCGCGGCGGCTTCTACAGCTACGACTGGCTGGAACGGCTGGCGGGCACGCGGATTCACAACGCCGACGCCATCCACCCGGAGTGGCAGGACGTGCACGTCGGCGACTCCGTGTGGCTGGCCCGGCGGTTCGGCGAGCGCGGGCGGCAGGTCGTCGCCGAGGTGGTGCCGAACTCGCATCTGGTGCTGATGTCCACGCCGGACTTCGATCGGGTGCAGCGCGGCGAGAAGGCGTTCGGGTCATGGGCGTTTTACCTGCGCCCGCAGCCCGGCGGCACCCGGCTACTGGCCCGCGGCACCGGCGGGCCGGTGGGTGTCACCGGTTTCGACATCGTGCATTTCGTGATGGAACGCGGAATGCTGCACGGAATTCGCCACCGCGCGGCCCGGCATCGCTGACCGCGGGCGCACCGCAGCCGCGAGGAAATTCACGCCTCCGTTTACCGGCACTGCGCCCCGGGTATGTGAGCTGAGTCGCACCGGCTCTGGGAGGAAGCAATGACTATCACCGGCATCATCAGTGCAATTCTCATCGGTGTCGTGGTCGGTGTTCTCGGCCGACTGGTCGTCCCGGGAAAGCAACGCATCGGGATGCTGCTGACCATCCTCGTCGGCATCGTGGCGGCCTTCCTGGGCACCGCCCTGGCGCGGGCGATGGGCATCCCCACCGCGACCAGCGGGGTGGACTGGCTCGAACTGCTGGTGCAGGTCGTCGTCGCGGCGCTCGGCGTGGCCCTGGTCGCGGGGCTCACCGGCCGGCGCCGCAGCGGCATCCTGCGCCGCTGATCGCGGTCCGGGGGAAGCGGCCCCGCGCAGTTGTCAGCGCTTACGGCGAATGATGGCACGCAGCTTGTCCAGCCGCCCGGTGATCTCGCGTTCGCCACCATGGCTGGTCGGTCGGTAGTAGTCGACCCCCACCAGATCGTCGGGCGGATACTGTTGGGCCACAACGCCATCCGGATCGTCGTGCGGGTACCGGTAGCCCTGCGCGTTTCCGAGCTTCGCCGCCCCGGAGTAGTGCCCGTCGCGCAGGTGCGCCGGGACCAGGCCGGCCTTGCCTGACCTGATGTCGGCCATCGCAGCGCCCAGCGCCGTGGTCACGGCATTGGATTTCGGCGCCGTGGCCAGGTGCACGGTCGCGTGGGCCAGCGTCAGCTGGGCCTCCGGCATACCGATCAACTGCACGGTCTGCGCGGCGGCCACCGCGGTCTGCAGCGCCGACGGGTCCGCCATCCCGATGTCCTCACTGGCCAGGATCACCAGCCGGCGGGCGACGAAACGGGGATCCTCGCCCGCGGCCAGCATCCGGGCCAGGTAGTGCAGCGCCGCGTCGACGTCCGAGCCCCGGATCGACTTGATGAACGCGCTGATCACGTCGTAGTGCTGGTCGCCGTCGCGGTCGTAACGCACCGCGGCCTTGTCCAGCGACTGCTCGATGGTGTCCACGGTGATGACCCCGCCCGCACCGGCCGTCTCCGCGGCGACCTCGAGGGCGGTCAGTGCGCGGCGGGCATCGCCGGCCGACAGCTGCACCAGCAACTCGACGGCGTCCTGCTCGGCCGTCGCCGACCCGGCCAGCCCCCGAGGATCGGTGACGGCCCGCTGGACCAGCGTGCGGACGGCGTCGGGGGTCAGTGGCTGCAGTTGCAGGATCAGCGACCGCGACAGCAGCGGCGCCACCACCGAGAAGGACGGGTTCTCGGTGGTGGCGGCCACCAGCAGCACGACGCGGTTCTCCACGGCGGCCAGCAGCGCGTCCTGCTGGGTCTTGGAGAACCGGTGCACCTCGTCGATGAACAGCACGGTCTGCTCGCCGTAGGCGGCCGCCCGACGGGCGTTGTCGATGACGGCCCGCACCTCCTTGACCCCGGCCGAGAGCGCCGAGAGGGCTTCGAAGCGACGCCCGGTCGCCTGGGAGATGAGCGAGGCCAGCGTGGTCTTTCCGGTGCCGGGCGGTCCGTACAGGATCACCGAGGCGGCCCCGGAGCCCTCGACCAGCCGGCGCAGCGGCGAGCCGGGGCGCAGCAGGTGGTCCTGGCCGACGACCTCGTCGATGGTGCCCGGGCGCATCCGCACGGCCAGCGGGGCCGACGACGGCACAGCCGTCCCCGGCCGGTCGTTCCCGCCGGGCACGTCGAACAGGCTGTCGGACACGCCTTCAGGCTTACCACGCAGCATCGGTCCCGGAGCCCCAAGGCCGCTGCGACATGCCCCGAACTCAGAACGCGCCGGCGAGCAGTAGCCGGCAGGCGGTCTCGACGTCGGCGAGGGCGTCGTCGGGCTCGAGCGCTCCCCCGATGGTCCAGGTCATGATGCCGAATGCGGCCTGTTGCACCAGTCGGGCCCGGCGCACCTGCTCGGTGGTGGGCCGGTCCAACCCGGCGGTCGCCATGATCAACTCACGCAGCGTCGGGTCGTCCGGGGCATTGGCCTGCGCGCGCACGATCTGGGTCGAGGTGATCATCGCATGCGCAAGGTGGCGCTGCCGCAACAGGTTTCGGCACGCGGCGACCATCAGCGCGGAGATGTCGGCGACCGCGTCACCGGTCGGCGGCGGCGGGCGGAACCGGGACACCTGCTCGGTCAGCACCGCGGCGAACACATGGTGCTTGGAGGGGTAATAGCGGTAGAGCGTGCGAAGCGCCACCCCGGCGTCGGCCGCGATCTCCTGGGCGCCGATCCGGTCGAGTTCCCGCACGGCGCCCAGCCGGGTGGCGGCCGAGAGAATCGCACCGCGCCGGCTCTCCTGGTCGTCGGTCACCGGTCGGGCCGGCGCCCTGGGCTCTCCGATGCGCGGCACCACATCAGTATCGGCGATCGGCGACACCGCGGCGCGGGCGTACCGATCAGCGGGACCACCGCCACCACCGCGGCCGCGCCGGGTGACCATCGATGCGTGTCGTACGAGAAATACGGGCCGTGGGCCGTGGTGGCGGGTGGTTCCGAGGGGGTGGGAGCCGAGTTCGCCCGCCTGCTCGCGCAGGCCGGACTGAACCTGATCCTGGTGGCCCGCAAGCCCGGGCCGTTGGAGGCGACCGCGCGGGTGTGCCGCCGACTGGGGGCCGAGGTGCGCACCCTGGCCGTCGACCTGGTCGAGGCCGACAGTGTCGCGAGCCTGCTCGCGCTGACCGACGGCCTCGAGGTCGGACTGCTGGTCTACAACGCCGGAGCCAACACCTGCAGCGCGGAATTCCTCGACGGCGACCTCGCCGACTTCCAGCGGGTGATCGACCTGAACATCACCACGATGATGGCGCTGACCCAGCACTACGGCCGGGCGATGCGGGATCGCCGGCGCGGCGGAATCCTGTTGGTCGGCTCGATGGCCGGTTACCTGGGTTCGGTGCGGCACACCGTCTACGGCGGGGTGAAGGCCTACGGCCGGATCTTCGCCGAGGGGCTCTGGCTGGAACTGCGTGACCACAACGTCGACGTGCTCGAACTGGTGCTCGGGGTGACCCGAACCCCGGCGATGGAACGGGTGGGCCTGAACTTCGACGTCCCCGGCATGCGGGTGGCCGACCCGGCGGAGGTGGCCCGCGAAGGCCTGGAACACCTGGCCCAGGGCCCGGTCCACGTGGCCGGCGGCAACGGCGAGGACGTCGCACGCCGCAACGACCCGGACCGCGCCAGGGTCGTCGCGGGCACCCACCGGATGATGCAGCGGCTGCTCGGACTGGATTGACCTACCGCCGCCACGTCAGCCCGATGGTGTTCTGCGCAAAGACTTTCCGCCGCTGACATCGGATGGGTACCAATCCTCTCGGTCTGGTCCGGCGCGAAACCCTTGATGCGGAACGCCATTCGGCCGGATCGTGGCCGAACCGAAGGTCAGGACTGGATGACGTTGCCGTACGGATCAACCGTGAACGTCACCGGCCGCTGACGCTGGGTCACCAGGATCAGCAGCCAGATCGGCAACCACGTCCCGCAACTGAAGACGGTGATGATCGCGTGCAGCACGTTGTCGTGCAGCCAGTCGTTCGGCGGATCACCGTAGGTGAGCACCGCTTGGAATCGGGTGTGCGACTTGACCCGGGCACCGTTTTGCACTGCGGCGGCCACGGCGGCATCGAGGCGCTGCACCCGTTCCTCGTAGGACAACTGCTCGCCCAGCGGTGTGTACTCGTCGATCCAGTCGCCGCCGTCGAAATAGCGTTGGCGCGCCGCGCCGGAAGGGTCGGGATACCAGCCGGGCGGGGGCAGCTCCGCCGTCACGCTGTCCTCTCCCGCATGGTTCACAGCCTAGATGCTCCGGCGGTGACTCAGCCGCTTATGCCGGTGATTCGCGGCATCGTCCCAGCAAATCGGCCAATTCCCCGCAGTGCTGCGACGCGGGTGCGTCAGTCCGGGGCGCCGGCGAGCGCGCGGGCCACCCGGGCCGCGGCGGATGCGATGAGCGGTTGGTAACGCTGCGCGGAAAGCCGGTCCGGCGCGACGATTCCGATCGCCGCACGCGCGCCGATCGTCGCGGCCACCGAAACCATGGGCTCGGCATAGTCGCCCTGGCGCACGGCCACCCGACGGCGGGCATGGTGCAGTTCTGCCCACCAGGCCGCGTCGGGCTGCCAGTCGGTCAGGTGCGCCACCTCCGCCATCACCTCCTCCGGGGACAGTCCGGCCAGGGCGGCGACGCCGAGGGCCACCCCGGGCGCCGCAACCCGCGAACCGACCGAGGTGGGCACCCGCCGCGCCGACGGGCCGCCGAGCTTGTCCAGGTGCACGATGTGGCCCCGGTCCAGCACGCCGAGGTGCACCACGGCGCCGGTACGCAGGTGCAAGTCGTGCAGCACCGGCGCGGCCGCCGAGCGCAGGCCGACCTCCGGGGATTCCCCCGCGCCCCAGGCCGCCGCCCGGGCGCCCAGGCGGTAGCCACGGCCGGCGTGGGTCAGCCACCGCAGCCGGACCAGCTGGTCGAGGATGCGGTGGGTCGTCGACCGGGGCAGCCCGGTGCGACCGGCGATCTGGTCGAGGGTCAGGCCCCCGGCGGCGTCGTCGAAGGCGTCGATGATGGCGGTGAAGCGGTCGAGCATCGATGCGGAGACGGTGTCGCTCAGTGCCGCGGTCATCATCGCTCCTGTTCCGATAACGAGAATTCGTTCTACCCACCGTAGCGGTCCCGATCACCGGGACGCAAGCATCTGGGCCGGATGTCGGCCGATAGAACAGCACTGTGCGGATCGGACTGTCGACGCCGGTGGTGATGCAGTTGCCCGGCGTCTCGTCCGACTGGGAGCGCGACGCCGCGGCCGCCGACCTGGCCCTGGTCGCCCGCGCCGCCGACGAACTGGGCTTCGACCACCTCACCTGTTCCGAACACGTCGCGATTCCGGTCGACGACTCGCAGGCCGAATCCGGCCGTCGCGGGGTCACCTACTGGGATCCGCTGTCCACGTTGGGCTTTTTGGCGGCCCACACGAGCCGCATCCGGTTGGCCACCTCGGTGATCGTCCTGGGCTACCACCACCCGCTGGAGATCGCCAAGCGTTACGGGACGCTGGACCGGCTCAGCGGTGGCCGGGTGGTCCTCGGCGTCGGGGTGGGGTCGCTGGCCGAGGAGTTCGACCTGCTGGGCGCGGTCTTCGACGGCCGCGGCGAACGGGCCGACGACGCGATCCGCGCGCTGCGGGCGTCGCTGTCGACCACCCGACCCGAATACCAGGGTCCCTACTTCCGGTTCGGCGGGGTGGCGGTGGAACCGTGTGCCATCCAGCCGCGGGTGCCGATCTGGGTTGGCGGCCGCACGGTCCGCTCGCTGCGGCGGGCCGTCGAGTTGGCCGACGGCTGGATGCCGTTCGGACTGAGCGCCGCCGAGATGGCGGGGATGCTTGCGCGGGTGGACAAGCCGGCGGGATTCGAGGTGGTGCTGCCGTCCGGGCGCGTGTTGGACGCCATCGCCGACCCGGCGGGCACCGCCGAGCGGCTGGCGCGGCTGCGCGATGCGGGCGCGACGTCGGTGACCTGCTCGGTGGGCGCCAGCTCGGCCGCCCACTACTGCGATCAGCTCGCCGCCCTGCGCCGGGTGGCCGAGGGTTTCGAGGAGAACGCATGACGGCCACGACCGATCCCGACCGGCTCGAGCAGCTCGAGCAGCGCCTGCGGGCACTCGAGGACGAACGCGCCATCGCCCGGCTGATCGCGTCGTACGGCCCGCTCGTCGACTCCGGCGACGCCGAGGCAGTCGCCGCGCTGTGGGCCCCCGACGGCGGCTACGACGTCGAGGAATGGCAGATGTCCGGCCGCGACGAGGTCGCCGCCATGGTGCGCTCCGATGCCCACCGCGGCCTGATCGAGCGGGGCTGCTGCCACTTCTTCGGCCCGCCGGTCATCACCGTCGACGGTGACGACGCGGTCGCGGTGTGCCAGTCGACGCTGTGGGTGCGCCGCGAGCCCCACGGTTACCAGGTGGCCCGCGCCGGCGTCCATCTGATCCGACTGCGACGCGCCGAGTCCGGATGGCAGATCGTCACCCGCACCGCCCGCCAGCTGGACGGCGGACCGGCCGCCCTCGACCTGATCCGCACCGGCTTCGGCGGGGGTTCGCGGTGAGCGGCGCACTGAGCGGGCGGGTCGCGCTGGTCACCGGCGGCGGTGCCGGCATCGGTGCCGGGATCGCACGGCGCTTCGCCGACGAGGATGCCCGGGTGGTGGTGGCCGAGTTCGACGCCGACGCCGGAGCGGCCGTCGCCGACGAGATAGACGGACTGTTCGTACAGACCGACGTCGCCCGACGCGAGCAGGTCGAAAACGCCGTCGCCGCTGCGCTTTCCGAGTACGGCGCCCTCGACATCCTGGTGAACAACGCGTGGGGCGGCGGGGCGATCGGCCGGGTGGAGAACAAGACCGATGACCAGCTGGCGCACGGATTCGCGGTCGGCTACTACGGCCCGTTCTGGGCCATGCGCGCCGCGTTGCCGTCGATGAAGGAGCGCGGGTGGGGCCGGGTGATCAACATGTGCAGCCTCAACGGCGTCAACGCCCACATGGGCTCGCTGGAGTACAACGCCGCCAAGGAGGCACTGCGCGCGCTGACCCGCACCGCGGCCCGCGAATGGGCGCCGACCGGGGTGACCGTCAACGCCATCTGCCCCGCCGCCAAGAGTCAGGCCTTCCTGCGGGCGATGGCCGACTATCCCGGCATGGAGGCGATCGCCGATGCCGCCAATCCGATGGGGCGGATGGGTGATCCCTATGAGGACATCGCACCGGTGGCGGTGTTCCTGGCCGGCGAGGGGTCGCGGTATCTGACCGGCAACACGTTGTTCGTCGACGGCGGCAGCCACATCAACGGCGTCGCCTGGGCACCCGACCTCGGACCCTGACGTCAGCGCAGCGGCATACCGGTCAGCGCGCGACCGATCACCAGCCGCTGAATCTCGCTGGTGCCCTCGAAGATCGTGAAGATCTTCGCGTCACGGTGCATGCGCTCCACCGGATAGTCGCGGGTGTAGCCGTTGCCGCCGAGGATCTGGATGGCCTCGTCGGTGACGTACACCGCCGTCTCGCTGGCGTACAACTTGGCCATCGAGCCCTCTGCGGAGGTGAACGGCTTGTTGTTGCGCTGCATCCAGCCGGCCCGCCAGACCAGCATCCGCGCGGCGTCGATGCGGCTCTTCATGTCGACGAGCTTGAACGCCACCGCCTGGAAGTCGGCGATCGGGCGGCCGAACTGCTCACGCTGACAACCGTATTCGAGCGCGTACTCATAGGCGGCCCGCGCGACGCCGAGGGCCATCGCCCCCACGACCGGGCGGGTGCGCTCGAAGGTCTGCATCGCGGCCTGGCTCGAGGTGCGCGCGCCCTCGCGGGCGCGGGCGATCCGGTGCTCGAACCGGTCCATGCCGCCGAGGATCAGGTTGCCCGGCAGCCGCACCCCGTCCAGCACCACCTCGGCGGTGTGTGAGGCGCGGATGCCGTGCTTCTTGAACTTCTGGCCCTGGGACAGTCCCGGGGTGTTGGGCGGGACGATGAACGTCGCCTGCCCGCGCGTGCCGAGTTCGGGGTGGACCGACGCGACGACGATGTGCACGTTGGCGATACCGCCGTTGGTGGCCCAGGTCTTGGTCCCGTCGAGCACCCACTCGTCGGCCGCCTGGTCGTAGCGCGCCCGGGTGCGGACCGCGCCGACGTCGGAGCCCGCCCCGGGCTCCGAGGAACAGAACGCGGCGAGGTAGGGATCGCCGGGAGTGCCGAACATCTGCGGCAGCCACTCGCCGAGCTGCTCGGGGGTGCCGCTGGAGGCCAGCGCGGCGGCGGCCAGCCCGGTCGCCAGGATCGACAGCGCGATGCCGGCGTCACCCCAGAACAGCTCCTCGAAGACCGTCAGCAGCCCGATGCCGGACGGCTCGGCGGACATCTCGGCGAACAACTCCGGGGTGTACAGGCCGACCTTGGCCGCTTCCTGGATCAGTGGCCAGGGCGTCTCCTCCCGCTCGTCCCATTCGGCGGCCGCCGGGCGCACCACGTCGGCCGCGAACTCGTGCACCCAGTCGCGCACATGCAGCACTTCGTCGGACAGGTCCAGGGAGAACGTCATGGGTGAAGCTCCGATTCATGTCGTACCGCGTCATCGGCCGCGCGGGCGGGCGTGGGACTGCGGTCGGTTGCCCCGATCTTCTAGTGAACGACTGTATACCCAAACTGCGGCGGCCGGCCTGCGACCTGCGTCACATGTGGCCGGGCCGGACGGCCCGCTCAGTTCGGTTGCGTGACGAAGTCGATGAGTTCCTCGACCCGCCCGATCAGTTCCGGCTCCAGGTCGGTCCAGTCGCGGACCGAGCCGCGGATGCGCTGCCAGGCCTGGGCGATGTCCGCCTGGGCGCGATGCGGCCATCCCAGGGCCTGGCAGATGCCGTGCTTCCATTCGACGCTGCGGGGCACCGTCGGCCATGCCGGCAGCCCCACCCGCGCGGGTTTGACCGCCTGCCAGATATCGACGTAGGGATGACCGACCACCAGGGTGTGCGGCCCACCCGGACCGGTGCGGACCGCCTCGGCGATGCGGGCCTCCTTGGAGCCGGTCACCAAGTGGTCGACCAGGACACCCAGGCGCCGCCCCGGGCCGGGTCGGAACGAGTCGACGATCGCCACCAGATCGTCGACACCGCCGAGATATTCGACGACGACGCCCTCGACGCGGAGGTCATCGCCCCACACCTGTTCGACGAGTTCGGCGTCGTGGCGGCCTTCGACGTAGATGCGGCTGGCCAGCGCTGCCCGGGCGCGGGCACCGGCGACCTTCACCGAACCGGATGCGGTACGCGCGGTGGCCCGGGTCGCCCGCCGGGGCGCGGTCAGGATCACCGGGCGGCCCTCGACCAGGAACCCGGGACCCAGGGGGAACACCCGGACGCGGCCGTTGCGGTCCTCGAGTTCGACCCGACCGCCCTCGATCCGGACGACGGCGCCGACGTAACCGGACTGCGGATCCTCCACCACGAGACCGGGCTCGACCGCACACTCGACCGAGCGCGGGGTGCGGCAGCGGTGCGGGTCGTCGGCGAGGACGTCGGTGCCATAGCGATCAGCCACCCGGTGATCGTAGGGACTGGAGCAGGCGCCGCGGCGCACCCGGAAGCGGTGGTTCGATCACAAGTCGGCAACGCCCCCGGCGTTGGGAATCGGCGGCGGTAACGCCACTTCCACTGCGGCGGCGGTACGCGGCGGCGCAGCTTATAGCAAAGTTTTCGAAGGCGCCCTTCCGGGTCGCTATGAATGCATTTGCCCACTGCATTCCGCTACTTCAGCAGATGTTCTTCCGCAAGGAGCTTGCGTCGCAAAGATATGTTCGGTTATGTTTACAGCCGCTCGCAAAGAGTTGCGCTTCGCACGGCGGCTCTGAGCGGTTGCCGACTCCCTGTTCTGATACGAAACCGCGTGTATGTCCGAATCGGCGATCTTCCCCAAACGAGACATACACGCGGCAATTCCCACGCGCCGTGTCGAGCGCCCGAACCGGATCACTCCGGGCGGGTTCGAAGGAGACACTTGTCGTGACGACCATGGTCACGTCGTCCGCCCGGCAGCGGGTGGCGAAGTCACTGGAGAGTGAATCGGCCTCCATCGTGGTGATCCTCGGCGGTTTCGCCGTGGTCGCCGCGTCGATCCTCGGGGCCGGCCTGCTTCGACAACCCCCGACGCCGGACGCCACCCTCGCCGTCGCGACCGCCCAGGCGGTCGACGTTGGACACCGCAACGGGATCGCTGCCGGTTGGGCCATCGGCAGCCCAATCGCCGCAACCACCGACCTCGACCACGGTGCCGAGAGCGGCTACCACGACGGTGTCGCCTTCTCGTCGAGGGACACCGGGGCCATGGCCATGCAGGAGGCGATCGCCGTCGGCATGCCGAGCTCGACCGAGATTCGGTTCACCGATGGCGGACCCGCCACGCCCGCGCCGCCAAGACACAGCGAGTGGTGGTGGATGCCGGTCGGCCTGGTTACCGCCGGCGCCACCGTCACGGCGCTACGGGCTGGGTTGCGGCGTCGCCAGGCCGAGTCGAGGTTCGCTCCCGAGGACGTCGCGGCGACCTGACGCGGGCGGCGACGGGTGGCCGGACTACTGCTGCTGGCCGCTGGTCGCGACCTCGAGTTTCGCCGGATCCGAGGTGATCTCGTCGACCACGGTGTGAATGAACCGCATCTTCTCCAGCACCGGAACCGGCAGCACGAACGGGTACAGGTCGTCCTTGCCCATCGACCGGTTCACCATGTTCAGCGCCCACGACATCGGCAGCCACATCTCGATGATGGTGTCGAAACCGCTGGGGCCCAGCTGGCGCCGGTCGAACGTCGCGTTGGCCGGCGCGAAACTGAACGCCGCCGCGGTGTCCAGGGTGTCGCGGATGTGCAGGTAGTGGGCGAACGTCTCGGCCCAGTCCTCGGCCGGGTGCATGGTGGCGTAGGAGGAGACGTAGTTCTGCTTCCACCCCGGCGGCGCGCCCTGGCTGTAATGCCGGTCGAGGGCTTCCTGATAGTCGGTGTCCGGATCGCCGAACAGTTCGTTGAACCGCTGCAGGTAAGCCGGATTCGTGCCGATGAGGCGATAGAAGTAGTAGTGGCCGATCTCGTGGCGGAAGTGGCCGAGCAGCGTGCGGTACGGCTCGTCCATCTCAACCCGCAATTGCTCGCGGTGCACGTCGTCACCCTCGGCGAGATCGAGGGTGATCAACCCGTCCTCGTGACCGGTGAACACCTGCTCGGTGGTGCTGGAGAGCAGGTCGAAGGCCAACCCGTACTGGGGGTCGGCGTCGCGGCCGACGATCGGCAGCTTGAGCTCGTGCAGTTCGGCGATCAGCCGGCGTTTGGCCTTCTCGGCGACCGCGAACGCCGCCATCGCGGCGGTGTCGGCGTCCGCGGGCCGGGTCCGGGTCAGCGCACACGATTGGCACAGCCGACGGACCGGGGCCACCTCGACCAGCCAATTGCATTCCGCGGCATGCAGATTCGCGCACAGCTGATACTCGCTGGCATCCACGGCCCCGCCGTGCGTGCTGTCCTGGCCGGACGCGATCACCAGGAACGCCATCTTGTCCAGCGAGAACCCGAGCCTGCTGTCGCACGACAGGCACACCGAGTTCTCGAAGGCCAGGTGCTGCCCGCAGTTCGGGCAGATGAAGTCACGCACGGGCCACCTCGCCCTCGAACGGTGCGACGTCGACCGAGACGTCGATGACGCTGCGCTCGGATTCGGTGTAGATGATGCCCCGCAGCGGCGGTACGTCGGCATAGTCGCGGCCCCAGCCGACGACGATGTAGCGCTCGTCGATGAGTTGGTCGTTGGTGGGGTCCAGGCCCAACCAGTGGTTCTGCGGGGTCCACACCGCGGCCCAGGCGTGGGTGGCGTCGACGCCGAACATCCGTTCCTTTCCGGGCGGCGGATCCGTGGCGAGGTACCCCGACACATAGCTCGCCGCCAATCCGTTGGCGCGTAGGCAGGCGATGGCCAGCCGGGCGAAGTCCTGGCATACCCCTTCTCCGGCCGCCAAAACCTCGTTCACCTGTGTCGATACCGTCGTGGACCCCGAGCGGTAGGTGAAGTCGGAGAAGATCCGTGCGTTCAGATCACGCAACACCTCGATCAGGGGGCGTCCCGGGGCGAAGCTCGGCGCGGCGTAATCCCGCACCGCGTCGGTGATCTCCGGTGGGCGCAGATCCAGCGTGAACTCGGTGGCCAGCACGCCGTCGCGACCCAGCGGGCGGGCGGACTCCCACGGCGCCATCGCCGAGCCGGCGCCGTAGAGGCCGGCCGGCGGCGGATCGACTTCGACGACCGAATTGCTGGTGACCGTCAGGGTGTGGTGGCGCTCGGTGACGTGGAAGTAGGAGCTGATGTTGCCGTAGACGTCGCGGGTGGTGGACCGGTCCGCCGGTTCCGGATCGATGTCGAGCGCATTGGCCAGGCAGCGCTGCCGGTCGGTGTCGCGGGGGGTGAGGTGGCCCCGGCCGTAGGAACTGGTCACGACGTCGGAGTAGCGGTACTCGGTGCGGTGGGTGACCTGGTAACACCGCGGCGGGGGCGCCGTTTCCAGCTCGCCGGTCATGGCATCACCCGGCGCTGGTCGGGACCCCACAACGGCTGCATGTCGCCGGGCAGCGACAACTGCGCGCTGGTGATCAGGTCGGACAGGTCGCGCAGCGCCTGGTGCATCGCGCCGAGCAAGCCGTCCAACTCGACGCGCCTGCCGTCGTCGACCTGTTCGAGATCCGCCGGGTCGAGGCGACGCAGCCGCGTGCTGATCTCGTCGACCAGGCGCTCGGGGCGCGAGGACCCCGACGCGCCCGGCAGCGCCCGCAGGTTGGCCCGTAGCCGTTCCAGTTGGTAGACCAGCGATCTCGGATTCTCCCCGTCGAACAGCACAAGCTCGGCCACCGCGGCCACCGAGACCCTGCCCAGGTTGCGCCGCCGGTAGATGACCGACGACTCGCAGGCCACCAGCGCGGACTCGGTGATGGTCTGCTCCGCGCCGGGGCCGCGCTCGGTGGTCAGCGTCGCGCGCAACAGCGCGGTCAGCGCCAGGCCGCGCTCGATTCGCTTGCCGATGTCCATCATCGTCCAGCCGGCGTCGTGCACCATCGACTCGCCGGCCACCCCCGACAGCGCCAGCATGCCGGCCAGCGTCTGCTGCTGGGCGGCGGCCAACTGGGTGTCGTCGACCACCCGCGAGCCGCGCTGCGACTGCGGTGGCGCCCCGGCCTGCCCGATCGCCCGTTCCACCCCACCGAGCACCATCCAGGTGTCATTGGACATCTGGTCGCGCACCGATCGGGCGGCCAGGCCCAGCCGCTCGATCGACTGGGCCAGCGATCCGGAACGCTCACGGTCCACGGTCAGCGACCACAGGGTGTGCTGGGCACCGGCCACGGTGTCGGCATAGGAACCGGTCACGCCGCTGCCGGTGCCGGTCATCGACTCCAGCGCCGACAGCAGCACGGGCACGCATTCGCTGCCCGTCATGTCCTGGCGGTAGCGGTATTCGTGGTAGCGCTCGCGGGTCACGATGAGAAGCCGCGCCAGGTTCTCCGCGCGCTCGCCGTAGCGGCCCATCCAGAACAGGTCGGACAGCACACGGGGCGAGCTGATGAACCGCGTGCCGCTGGGCAGCTCCACCGACGGAATGGTCAGTGTCGTCTCGGCCTTGGCACGGGTCGGCGGTCGGACCCAGATGTCCTTGGCCGCAACGCTGTTGAGCTTGTAGGCTGCGTTGCCCGGCGCCAGCACGTAGCCCAGTCCGCCGACCATCGGGGCGTAGCCGCCGCTCTGGGACACCGTGAACAACCGCATCCCGACGCTGGCCGCCGTCAGCCCGCCCGGGTAGTGGTCGGTGGGCGCCGAGGAGAACTGCGGCAGCTCCTGGCCCACCCACTGCCACGGCGCCGCCCCGATACGCGCCGCCAGGTCGGCGAGCTGCCTGCTCGACAACGCCGGGCCCACGATGTTCGCGCCGCCGACCGTCGGCTTGATCAGCAGCGACGACAACCGGGCCAGCAGATGCGAACGCTCGCGCTCGAACCCGCCCCAGTACAGCTGCGGGGTGTCCAGCAGCGGCTTCTCCCCCAGCAACCGTTCGGCCAGTTGCGACAGAAAGCGTTGCAGCCCAGGGCTTTCCAGGATTCCGGCGCCCAGGGTGTTGACGACGGTGACCGCGCCACGCCGCTGCACCTCGATCAGTCCGACCACACCCAGGCGCGAATCCGGCCGCAGTTCGAGGGGATCGGCGTACTCGGCGTCCACGCGCCGCAACACCACGTCGACGCGTTTCAGGGTGCCCAGCGAGCGCATCCACAGCTTGCCGTCCCGGACCACCAGGTCGGCGCTCTCCACCAACGGAAAGCCCAGCACGGTGGCGAGATAGGCCTGGTCGAAGGCGGTTTCGGAGTGGATGCCGGGGCTGAGCACCACCACCACCGGATCTTCGGCGGCCTCCGGGGCGGAGTCGATCAGCGCCAGCCGCAGCGCCTGGGCGAACGGGGAGGCCGGCCGCGGCCCGATCCGCTCGTAGACGTCGGGGATGGCGTGGGCGACGACGCGGCGGTCGGCCAGCGCGTAACCGGCGCCGGACGGCGCCTGGGTCCAGTCGGCGTTGACCAGGAACCGGCCGTCGGCGGCGCGGCTGACGTCGCAGCCGAGCATGAACAGCTGATGGCGGCCGGGGTTCTCGATGCCGCGCGCAGCCCGAATGTAGCCGGGGTGGCCGAACAGTAGCTGCGGGGGCAGGATGCCGCTGGTGATCGCCCGGCGCTGACCGTAGAGGTCAGCGAGCACGGCGTCGAGCAGGCGGGAGCGCTGCACGATGCCGGCCTCGAGGGTGTCCCAGTCCGACGCCGACAACACCAACGGGATGCCGTCGAGATACCACGCGCCGGGCATCGCGATGCCCTGACCGTTGGTGACCATGTCGCCGTGCCGGTCGACCTCGATGTAGGAGATGCCGTCGTTGTCGACGAGGCTGCGCACCACGCCGCGCAGCCGTTCCAGGCCGTTGCGGCCGCGCTCCCCGATGAGGTCGGCCAGCTCGCGCCAGGACGGCCGGACGTTGCCGCCCGAGTCGACGAACTCGTCGTAGCCCGTGCCCCCAAAGGCCCCGGACACCCCCGGACCCGGCGGACCGGCACCCGCGCGCAGGTCGAACAGGGTCTCCTGGGTGCGGGCGGCCCGGTAACCGGCAAGCAGTCGGTCGGGGTCGTGACTCGGCCTGCTTACCTCAGCACCGGCGGCCGACAGCGACAATTCCCCACCTCCTGACTTCCATCTGCCTGCAACTAGGCGGTCCCACCGCGCCGGAGGATATCCGGGGCGGCTGGCCCATCAGTTCTGCAGCACGGTACGCACCCGCCGCAGGTCGAGGATCCCCGGCGCGCCGACATCGATGGACTGCCGCGCCTGCTTCTCCCGAATGTCGGCGACATCGACCTTGCCCGGGGTGAAGCCGGTGGCCTCGAAGCGCCTGCCGCGCCGCGACTCCGCCTCGACGGCGTTGACCGGCGGGGTGTCGTAGGCCCGGCCGCCGGGGTGCGCGACGTGGTAGGTGCAGCCGCCGCGCGACGCGCCGCTGGACATGTCGACCAGTTCGAACCGCAGCGGACTGTCGACGGTGATGGTGGGGTGCAGCGCGCTGGGCGGCTGCCAGGCCCGGTAGCGCACGCCGCCGACTGAGACGTCGGGGTTGTCGGTGGCGACCATCGGGATCGGATAGCCGTTGCAGGTGATGACGTGCCGCTGCCGGTCGGCCCCGATGGTGCGCACCTGGATCCGCTCCACCGACGAGTCGACGTAGCGGGCGGTGCCGGTACCGGTCGACTCCTCGCCGAGGGTGTTCCACGGCTCGATCGCGCCGCGCAATTCGATCTCGACGTGGTCGAAGACGGCGGTGCCGATCCGCGGAAAGCGAAACTCGGTGAACGGGTCCAGCCAGCTGGTCTCGAACTCGATGCCGTGTGCGCGCAGATCCGCGGCGACATCGGCGATGTCGTGAATGATGAAGTGCGGCAACAGGTATCGGCCGTGCAGGTTCAGGCCGTGCCGGATCAGCGGAGCGCGTAGCGGCTCGTCCCAGAACCAGGACACGAGCGCGCGCACCAGCAGCGACTGCACCATGGCCATCTGATAGTGCGGCGGCATCTCGAAACCGCGCAGTTCGAGCAGGCCGAGGCGGCCGCGGGTGCTGTCCGGGCTGTAGAGCTTGTCGATGCAGAACTCGGCCCGGTGGGTGTTGCCGGTGATATCGGTGAGCAGGTGGCGCAGGGCCCGATCGGTGACCCACGGAGCGGAGCTTGCGGAGCGACCATGTCCCGGAGCGGAGCTTGCGGAGCGACCATGTCCCGGAGCGGAGCTTGCGGAGCGACCATGTCCCGGAGCGGAGCTTGCGGAGCGACCATGTCCGGGAGCGGAGCTTGCGGAGCGACCATGTCCCGGCTTTGACGCCCCCGAAGACGTCAGCCGGGCGATCTCGGCGAAGGCGATCTCGAGTTCGTACAGCGCTTCGGAGCGGCCCTCGTCGACCCGGGGGGCCTGGGAGGTGGTGCCGACGAACCGCCCGGCGAACAGGTAGGACAGCGACGGGTGACGCTGCCAGTAGGTCAGTAGCGAAACCAGCAGGTCCGGCCTGCGCAGTAGCGGCGAGTCGGCCGGGGTGATACCGCCCATGGTGATGTGGTTGCCGCCGCCGGTGCCGCCGTGGGTGCCGTCGAAATCGAAGGACTCGGTGGACAGCCGGGACAGCCGGGCCTGCTCGTAGAGCGTCTGCAACTGCTCGCACTGGGCGGCGAAACTCGCCGTCGGCGCGACGTTGACCTCGATGACACCTGGATCCGGGGTCAGCGTCATCGATTCCAGCCGGGCGTCCGCCGGTGGCCCGTAACCCTCGACCACGACGGCGCAACCGACCTTGGCCGCCGCCGCCTCGAGTCGGGCGATCAGGTCGACGAAGTGTTCCAGCGCGTCGGTCGGCGGGATGAAGACGTACAGCAGTCCGTCCCGGACCTCGGCGACCATCGCCGTGGGCGGCGGCGACGTGTCATCGTCCTCCAGATCCTGCTCCAGTACCGCGTCGTCGGGCTCGGCCTCGACCGGCAGGTCGGCCCCGGCTGTTGCCAGCGGGTCGGCAGGGAACGTGGTGCGCGGCGGGCGCCAGTTGATCGAGTCGAGCGGCAGCCGCAGCCCGGCCGGTGAGTCGCCGTCCACCAGCACGATGCGGCCGCGGCGCAGCCGCCAGTCGGCGCTGGCCCACCCGGCGTCGTCCTCCCGGCGGTGCAGCGGCAGCACGTAGGCGGCCGGTGCGGTGACCGCCTCCTCGAGCCGGGCCAGCAGCGCGGCCCGGGCCGCGGGGCTGTCGGCCGCCAGGTCGTCATCCGGCTCGACGGCGGCCCCGGCAGGCTGCCGGACCGAACCGGCCAGCCGGCTCAACGCATCCTCGTACGCCGGCCTGACCTGGGTGGCGGGCAGGCCAAGGCCGGCGGCCAGCGCGGCCAGCAGTTGTTGGGCGGCATCGGATTCCACCTCGGCGTTCTCGCCGCCCCACGGGTCGGCCAGCAGCGACTCGTCGTTCCACAGCGGCTGACCGTCCCGGCGCCAGTGCAACCCGATCTGCCAGCGCGGCAGCGGCTCGCCCGGGTACCACTTGCCCTGGTTGCGCTGGACCAGGCCGCGGGGCGCCCACACCGACTTCAGCCGCGCGGCCAGCGCCGAGGCGCGCTCCCGCTTGTGCGGCCCGTCGGCCGCGGTGGTCCATTCCTCGTCGACCTGATTGTCGATCGAGACGAACGTCGGCTCACCGCCGATGGTGAGCCGGACGTCCGCGGCGGCCAGCCGGTGGTCGACCCGGGTCCCGAGGTCGACGATCGCCGCCCACGCCGCATCGGTGTAGGGCAGCGTGACCCGCGCGTCCTCGTGCACCCGCGTCACGGTGTTGGAGAAGTCCAGCGTGGTCTCGGCGATCCCGGTGGTACCCGTGATCGGCGCCGCCGAGGACGGGTGCGGGGTGGCCGCCAGCGGTATGTGGCCCTCCCCGGCGAACAGCCCCGACGTCGCGTCCAGCCCGATCCAGCCGGCGCCGGGAATGTAGACCTCGGTCCAGGCGTGCAGATCGGTGAAGTCCGCCGGCGGGCCGGACGGGCCGTCGAGCGCCTCCACGTCGGAGGTCAGCTGAACCAGATAACCCGAGACGAACCGGGCCGCCAGGCCCAGTTGGCGCAGGATCGACACCAGCAGCCACGCCGAGTCGCGACACGAGCCGATCCCGGTCTGCAGGGTGAAGTCCGGGGTCTGCACACCGGGTTCCATCCGCAGGCTGTAGCCGACATCGGCGTTGACCGCGTGGTTCAGCGCCACCAGGAAGTCGATGGTGCGGGTGCCGGGCGCGACGGTGAAGTTGCGCAGCCACGAGGTCACCAGCTCGCCGGGGCCGGAACCCTCCTCCCCCTCGTCGACCGGGCGGAGGTAGGGCTCGAGGTCCTCCCTCAGCGCCTTGGGGTAGCTGAACGGGAAGGTCTCGGCGTAGTCCTCGATGAAGAAGTCGAACGGGTTGATCACCTTCATGTCGGCGATCAGCCCGACCTTGATCGTCAGGTTCCGGGTTCGGCTGGGAAAGACCAGCCGGGCCAGGAAATTGCCGAACGCGTCCTGCTGCCAGTTGACGAAGTGGTCGGCGGGTTCGACCTCCAGCGAGTACGCCTCGATCGGCGTGCGGGAATGCGGCGCCGGCCGCAGCCTGACGACGTGCGGGTGCACCTCGACCAGCCGGTCGAAGGTGTAGCTGGTGCGATGCTCCAGCGCCACTTTGATGCCCATAGGCCGCAATCCCACCACAACCAAATGGCCTGCGCAGGCCACACGTCAGCTCGGGTGCCACGCAGCCGCCCCCGGCCGGCGGGCGTGGCGGCGGCGCACCGCCAGCACCAGTACGCCGGCCAGCGTGATACCGACCAGATTGACAGCCAGCTGGGCGGCGGACTCGGCGGCGATGTCCCAGTCCCCGACCGACGCCGCGACCACCGCGAATCCGGCGGCCGGCACGGTGGTGACCGAAATGAACACCCCCACCAGCGCCGCCGACTTGGCCGACACCAGCGACAGCATGCCCGCCGCCCCGGCCAGCAGCGCCACCACGACCGACAGCGGGCCGACCTGGAAGATGAAATCGACGTCGGTGAGTTCGCGGGTGCTGCGCAGCGTGATCCAGCCCAGCGCCTCCCCACTCAACACGAAGGCCGCGGTGACCGCCATCGCCACCGGGAAGCCGACCAGCAGGGCGATCGACGCGCGTCGAGCCAGGTACATCCGGCGCCGCACCAGCGCCACCGCCAGCGCGGCCAGCGGACCGAATTCCGGGCCGACCACCATGGCGCCCACAACCGTGACCGGCGAGTCGGTGATCACCCCGACCGCGGCGATCATGCAGGCCAGGCACAGGAACAACAGGAAGGTCATGTTGAGGGTGGACTCCTCGCGGGTGCGGGCGACCAGTTCCTCCCAGACGATGGCGTCCCCGGGGTCGCCGTCGGCCTGCTTCTCGGCACGGTAGGCGGCGGTGGACAGCACGGTGTCGACGACGTCGAGGGTGATCGCCCCGCTGCGGCGCAGGCCGAGCGCCTTGAGATCGTCGACGATGTCGTTGGCACTCTCCCGGGCGATGTCGGCGGTGATCTCGTCGCCCGGCGGGTCCAATGAGGCGTTGCGGTGCAGCACAATATGGGTCACGCCGGGCTGGTTCCGCAATGCGCCGATCACCCGATCCTGCAGTTCCACCGGAGCGATCACCCGTAAATGCAGCACACCGCGACCCTACTGCGGTGTGGGTGGGAGAATCCCGCATCGTGGACGGGCAGAGTTCGCGGTGGATCCCGAAGTGGTTGCGGCCGTGGCTGGCCAAGCGGTGGGTGAAGGCGATCCTCGTGTTGGCGGTCTTCGCCGCGGTCGGGTTGATCCTGATGCTCGGCGCGGACCGCAAGGACACCGGCTACTGGGCCGGCTACACCGACGGGCAGCGCTGGGTGCACGAGGGCGGATACCGGGCGCGCGACGAGTCGATCACCGCGTACTGCCGGGCACAGGCCGCGACACAACGGGCCGGGACCTTCGAACACGGCTGCGTCGACGGGGCGCGCAACGCGATGAAGTGAGCGCGACCGACGCGATGGAGTAGGCGATCACTCTAGGAGCGCCCCCGACCGCCATCGATCCTGAAGCCACCGGCGCCGCCAAGGTCGGCACCGCTGAGCCAGGGAGGTCCCGCCATGGTCGCAACCCGAGAAGTCACCGATGTGAGCGTCCTGCCACCCGCGCCCCGCAACCCACTGCCCTATCGCACGCAATTGCGCTCGCTGCGCGCGTTCCACACCGGCTTCGAGACACTGCGCGACGCGGGCGGGCCGGTGACCCGCGTGGTGCTCGGCCCGAGGTGGCTGGTGCCGCCACTGGTCGTGGTCACCTCACCGCGCGGCGGGCACGACATGATCGGTCGAACCGACGCCTTCGTGGACAAGGCCCTGATTCACCGCGAGGTTCGTAATGTGTTGGGCGGCAACCTGTTCACCCTCCCCCCATGACGAGTGGCTGCCGCGACGGCGCACCGTGCAGCACGTCTTCACCAAACAGCACGTCCGGGAGTTCGGCGGCCACATGGCCCAGGCGGCACAGAACAGCTGCGACGGCTGGGCGGACGGCGCCGTGATCGACCTCGACCGGCAGTGCCGCCTGCTGACGCTGCGGGCGCTGGGCCGCTCGGTGCTGGGCATCGACCTCGACCAGCGCAGCGACGCCATCGCCGGCCCACTTCAGGTCGCGCTGTCCTACAGCGCCGACCGCGCCCTGCGGCCGGTGCGGGCGCCGCGCTGGCTGCCGACCCCGGCACGCCGCCGCGCCCGGCGGGCCAGCCGCACGCTGCACCGACTGGCCCGCGAGATCCTCGAGGAATGCCGCCGGGACCCGGACCGGGATGCACCGCTGGTGCGGGCCCTGATGAACGCGACCGACCCGGACACCGGGAAACCGCTGCCGGATCCGGCGATCTGCGACGAACTCATCGTGTTCATGTTGGCCGGACACGACACCACCGCCACGACGCTCACCTACGCGCTGTGGCAACTCGGCAGGCACCGGGTGGTCCAGGATCGCCTGCGCGCGGAGGTGGCCGCGCTCGGCCACCCCGACCCGACACCGGAGGACGTACCCCGGCTGACCTACACCGTCCAGGTGCTACACGAGGCACTTCGGCTGTGCCCACCCGGTGCGGTGATCTCCCGGACCGCCGTGCGCGACATCGAGATCGACGGATACCGCGTCGAGGCCGGCTCGGTCCTGGGGTTCGGGGTCTGGGCGGTGCAGCGCGATCCGGCGCTGTGGGCGGATCCGTTGCAGTTCGATCCCGACCGTTTCGCGCCCGGGCGGGCCAAGGCGCGGGATCGCTGGCAGTACCTGCCCTTCGGGGCCGGACCCCGATCCTGCATCGGTGACCACTTCGCCATGCTGGAGGCCACCCTGGCCCTGGCCACCATCGTCGGCCGCTGCCAGATCGGTTCTCTCGGCGACGATTTCCCGTTCACGGTGCCGTTCACCACGGTGGCCGGGGGGCCGGTCCCGGCCATGGTCGTCAAGCGGTGATGATCCGCGGCGGGCGCGCCGGCGATTCGACCCATTTCAGCGCTGGTAGCTGCGTAAACTCCGGTCGTGCGGGTTCAGGATTGGCCCATGGTCCCACGCGACCGGGAAGTCACCGCGATCCGCGCCGCCCTGGACTGCCGGGCCGATGTCTGCGGTGTCCTGATCTTCGGTGAGCCCGGCGTCGGCAAGACCACCCTCGCCCGTTCGGTCACCCAGTCGCTGCGCATGCCCGCACACTGGGTGGCCGGTGCGGAGTCGGCCCGGTCGGTGCCGTTGGGCATCTTCGCCAGTCTGCTCGGCTCGCCGATGTCCGGTGACCCGGTGGCGATGCTGGCCGACGCCTTCGAAACCGTTCGGCGCGAACACTTCTCGGTGATCGGGGTGGACGACATCCACCTCGTCGACCCCCTGTCGGCCACCCTGCTGCACCAGCTCGCGGTCGAGGGTTCGGTCCGCATCGTGGCCACCGCGCGCACCGCGGAGCCGATCCCCGACACCATCACCGCGCTCTGGAAGGACGGCTACCTGACCCGGCTGGACGTCGGACCCTTCGACAAGACCGAGTCGGTCGAGCTGATCGAATCGGCGTTGGCGGGCCGCCTCGAGCGGCTCTCGGCCGACCTCGTCTGGGAGGCATCGGGCGGCAACGCCCTGTTCATGCGACACCTCATCGACGGCGCCCTGGAGACCGGTGCGCTGCGACAGGTCAATGGCGTCTGGCAGTTGCGCGGCCAGACCACCGTCACCTCCCAACTGGCCGAACTGCTCAGCGACCGGGTGGACCGGCTGCCCGACGACGAGAAGCGGGCCCTGCAATTCCTGGCCGTCGCCGAACCCCTGGCCCTGGGGATCCTCACCGAGTTGGTCGCCCCCGACACGCTCGAACGGGCGGAGCGCCGCGGCCTGATCCGCGTCGACGACGGCGGCACCGACGTCCACTTCACCCACGCCCTGCTCGGTGAGGTCATCCGGCACGGCCTCGGCGCGGTGGCCGGCCGGCGCGTCAAGGCCGAACTGCTCGCCGCGATGTCGGGCCACCCGCCCCGCACCCCCGCCGAACGGATGTCGCGAGCCGAGATGACGGTGCAGGCCGGGCTTCCCCTCGACAGCGCCGAATTGATCCGGGCCGCCGAGGACGCGCTCGCGCTGACCAACATCCCCCTGGCCGAGCGGCTGGCCCGCGCGGCCGTCGACGCGGGCGGCGGCCTGCTGGCCGGCGAGGTGCTTGCGAGATCGCTGATCTGGCAGGGCAGGACGGTCGAGGCCGAGGCCATCCTCAACGGCTACGACCCCGAGTCGCTGAGCGAGTTCGAGCTTGCCCGGTGGGGCATCGCCCGGGTCGCGAACCTGCAGTGGGTGATCGGTGACACCGATGCCGCCGCCGACGTGCTCGCGATGCTGCAGCGCCGAATCGTCCATCGCGGGTTGCGCCTTGTCGTCGACGGCCTCGCCGCCGCACTGCTGGTGCTGGACTGTCGCCTGCAGGAGGCCCTGGAGTCGGCGCACCGGGTCGTCGACGAACCCGACGCCCCGGCGGTCGCCATCGGGTGGGCGGTGTTCGGCGGCGCCATGGCCGCGGCGCTCATGGGCCGCACCGCCGAGGCAGCGGAACTGTTGGCGCGCGGCCACGACGTCTCCGACCGGATCGACGGGATGTCCCGCTTCCTGATGGCGTTCGGTGAGATCCGGTCGCTGACCCTGGCCGGTGAGTTCGATGCCGCACTGGCCCGCTCCGGTGATGTCGTCCGGATCACCTCCAACGGCCAGTACCGGGCCCGTGCCATGGCCAACGTGCTGGCCGGCACCGTTGAACTCGGGCGCGGGCAGTTGTGCGCGGCGATCGGCAGGCTCGAGGAGACGATCGCCTCGCTGCACGACGAGACCGCCGCGGCCTGGAGCCTGCCCGCCCGGCTGCTGCTGGCCCAAAGCTATTGCGGCCTGGGCAGATACGCCGACGCCGCCCCGCTCATCGCGGAACTGCGCCAACACGCCGAGCGCGGCGGCACGATGTTCCAGGCGCCGGTGCGGATCGCCGAATCATGGCTGGCCGCCGCCGAGGGCCATCTCAGCGGCGCGATCGCGACCGCACTGCACGCCGCCGACCTGGCCGCCGCAACCGGGCAGCGCGCCATCGAATTGATGGCACTGCACGCCGCCGCCCGCTTCGGCGACCGATCCTGCCTGAACCGACTTGTCGACGTCGCCGCGTCGATCGACGGGCCACTCGCGGTCGCCGATCGCGCCCACGCCGCCGGGCTTCTCGATTCCGACGGGGCGGCGGTGTTCTCCGCGGCGGCGGAATTCGAGCGCATCGGCGCGCACCTGTCGGCCGCCGACGCGGCCGCCCAGGCGGCGGCGCTGTTCGAGCGGGCCGGGCAGCGTCGTCAGGCGCTGGAGGCGGGCGCCACCGCGGACCGCCTGGCCAGGGCCTGCGGCGGCCTGCGCACCCCGGCGTTGTGCGCGGCCTCCCGGCCGCTGCCGCTGAGCCCGCGCGAACGCGAGATCGCCCATCTGGTCTCGCTGGGGATGACCAACCGCGAGATCGCCGAACGGCTGGTGGTCTCCGCCCGCACCGTGGAGAACCACCTCTACCGGATGTTCGCCAAACTCGATGTCACCGAACGCGACGAACTGGCCGCGTTGATCAGGAGTGGTGGTTAGCGACTGCGGCGCAACGGGTTACGCGTCGGCGGCGACGTGCTGGGTGGCTGCCGCCTCGGGCGTGACCGCGGGCCAGGGCTGCGGCACCGGGCGGGGACGAACCCGCTGGGGCCACCAGAACCAGCGCCCTAGCAGCGCCGCGATCGACGGCGTCATGAAGGACCGGATCACCAGGGTGTCGAACATCAGGCCCAGCCCGATGGTGGTGCCCACCTGGGCCAGGACGCGCAGCTCGCTGAAGGCCATCGCGGCCATCGTCACGGCGAACACCATGCCGGCCGAGGTGACCACCGAACCACTGCCGCCCATCGCCCGGATGATGCCGGTCTTCAGCCCGGCTTGGATCTCCTCCTTGAACCGGGCCACCAGCAGCAGGTTGTAGTCCGAGCCCACCGCCAGCAGGATGATGACCGACATCACCAGCACCATCCAGTGCAGCGGATGACCCAACAGGTCCTGCCAGATCAACACCGACAACCCGAACGACGTGCCCAGCGAGAGCAGCACGGTGCCCACGATCACCGCCGCGGCCACCACGCTGCGGGTGATGATCAGCATGATCACGAAAATCAGGCACAGCGCCGAGATCCCGGCGATCAGCAGGTCGTAGTTGGCGCTCTGCTGCATGTCCAGGTAGCTCGCCGAGGTGCCCGCCAGATAGATCTTGGAGCCTTCCAGCGGGGTACCCTTGATGGCCTCGAACGCAGCGTTGCGGATGGTGGGGATGTCCTTGAGACCCTCCGGCGACATCGGGTCGCCCTCGTGAGTGATGATGAACCGCACCGCTTTTCCGTCCGGTGACAGGAACATCTTCATGCCGCGCTTGAAGTCGGGATTGTCGAACGCCTCGGGCGGCAGGTAGAACGAGTCGTCGTTCTTGGCGGCGTCGAAGGCCTTACCCATCGCGCTCTGGTTCTCCTGCATGGCGGCGATCTGGTCGAACTGACCCGACTGCGTGCTCTGCATCGTCAACTGCAGGGTCCGCATCGACTCCATCGTCGAAATCATCGGCGGCATCAGGGTGCGCATCTGCGCGGTGAGCATGTCGAGCTGACGCAGGTCCGGCAACAGGGCCTGGAAGTCGTCGGTCATCGTGTCGATGCCGTCGAGGGTGTCGAACACCGACCGGATGGCCCAGCACACCGGGATGTCGAAGCAGTGCGGCTCCCAGTAGAAGTAGTTCCGCAGCGGGCGGGCGAAGTCGTCGAAATCGGAAATATGGTTGCGCAGGTCCTGGATGTCGCTCAGGGTCAGATCCATCTTGCCGACCATGTCGTGGGTGACGGCGTTGAGCTCGCCCATCAGGGTGTACATCTGCTGCATATTCGCGATGGACGCCGCCATGTCGTCGCCCATCTTCAGCATGTCCTTCATCCGGTCCTGCATGTAGGACTGGTTCAGGGTCTGGGTGGTGCCCTGCATGCCGAGGATGAACGGGATGGAACTGTGCTCGATCGGGGTGCCCAGCGGTCGCGTGATGGTCTGCACCCGCCCGATCCCCGGCTGGTGGAACATCGTCCTGGCGACCCGGTCGATGACCAGGAAGTCGGCCGAGTTGCGCAGGTCGTGATCGCTTTGGATCATCAGCAGTTCCGGGCTGAGCCGCGCCGCGGGGAAGTGCCGCTCCGCGGCGGCGAAGCCCTCGGCGGCCGGGATGTCCGGCGGCAGATAGTGCCGGTCGTTGTAGTCGGTGCGGTAGCCGGGCAGCGCCAACAGGCCGATCAGCGACAGGGCCGTCGCCGCGATCAGGATCGGTCCGGGCCAACGCACCACCGCAGCGCCCACGCGCCGCCAGAACCGTTCCCGCATGGCGCGTTTGGGCTCCAGCCGACCGAAGTGGGTGGCGACGGTGACCACCGCCGGACCCAGCGTCAATGCCGCCAGCACCACGACGACCATGCCGATGGCCAACGGGATGCCGAGCGAGTTGAACATCGGGCTGCGGGTGAAGTGCAGGCAGAACATGGCGCCGGCGATGGTCAGCCCGGAACCCAGGATCACGTGGCCGGTGCCGTGATACATCTCGTAGTAGGCCGACTCCTTGTCCTTGCCCTTGCTGCGCCCCTCCTGGTAGCGCCCGAACAGGAAGATGACGTAGTCGGTGCCGGCCGCGATCGCGAGCATCGTCAGCAGGTTGACCGCGAAGGTGGACAGCCCGATCAGGTGGTAGTGGCCCAGGAACGCGACCACACCGCGGGCGGCGGCCAACTCCAGGAACACCATGAACAGCGCCAGTAGCACGGTGACGATGGAGCGGTAGACGAACAGCAGCATCACCGTGATGACGCCGAACGTCAGCAGGGTGATGAGTTGGAGGCTGCGGTCACCGGCGATGTGGGTGTCGTTGATCAGCGCCGAGGGACCGGTGACGTAGGCCTGGATTCCCGGCGGGGCCGGAACGCTGGCCACCACCTCCTTGGCGGCCTCGACCGATTCGTTGGCCAGCGCCTCGCCCATGTTGCCCGCCAGGTACACCTGGACATAGGCCGCCTTGCCGTCCGCGCTCTGCGAGCCCGCTGCGGTCAGCGGGTCGCTCCAGAAGTCCTGGACGTGCTCGACGTGCTTCGGGTCGGCGATGAGCTTCTTGACGATCTCGTTGTAGTACTGGTGCGCCGCCTCGCCGAGGGGTTGGTCGCCCTCCAGCACGATCATCACCGAGGTGTTGGACTTGAACTCCTGGAACGTCCGGCCGATCTGGTTCATCGCGACGGTGGAGGGCGCGTCGGCGGCGGCCATCGGCACCGACTGCGCCTGCCCCACCACCTCGATCTGGGGCACCAGGGTGTTCGTGACGACGGTCAGCGCCAGCCAGCCCAGGATGATCGGCACCGACAGCCAGCGGATCCAATGCGCGAGGTGTGGCCGCTTGCCGTGCTCGTCGGTCTGCGGCCGCTCGCCCTTGGACAGGGTGATCATGCGGACTTGACCAGGCAGAATGTCTGCGCGTTCACGCCGGTCGAGGTCTTCTCATCCTTGAGTTCGCCGTTGACGGTGATCCGGCAGCCGATGGTGTCCGTGTCGCCCTGCGCGACGATGTTCGCGCTGGCCGCCGGGGCGGTGGTGGTCAGCGTCAGCGACCACGGCAGCGGGACATCGCGGGCGATCTGCGGCTGGGCGTCCAGATCCAGGTAGTTGATCGTGGCCACCGCGCCGGGCGGGCCGAAGATCTCGTAGGTCACCGTCTTGGGGTTGAACGGCTTGGTGTCATTGGCCAGCCCGCTGCCCTGCCGGGTGAGTTCGGTCTTGCCGAACACCCCGTGCAGCCGGTACACCCCGAACGCGGCGATCGCGACGACCACCAGGATCAACAGCGGCAACCAGGCGCGGCGCAGCCCCCGCATGGCCCAGCCCCGGCGGGGCTTGCGGCGGGGTCTCTTCTCGGGCGCGGTGGGCGCAGCCGCGGTCTCGCCAGCGGCCGTGGCACCCGGTCCCACCTCGGTGGACCCGGTCTGCCCGGCGTAGGTCTGGCTGTGGAGACTCACGACCGACCCCCCTCTGTCTCGTGCAGTTCAGCGCTCGGGTCCCCGACTGCAATTAGCACCGCTACATAGTAGAACTAACGGAGTTTTCATCCTAGCCCCTGTGACATGCGTCATGGGTTGGTCAGGGTCGGCTCAGAACCGTCGTACCGATCTCCGCCGGGGCCCGGGGCTAGGCGCGCTGCAACTCGAACAGGGGGATGACCCGGTTGGTCTTGGCCTGGTAGTCGCCGAAGGTCGCGGCCAGTTCGACGATCTTCGGATAGGTCGCGTCGCGCTCGTCGGCGGGCAGTTCGCGGGCCACCACGTCGTAGGCGTCGGTGCCGACCTCGATGTGTGCGCGCGGGTTGGCCCGCAGGTTGTGCACCCAGGCCGGGTTGGTGTCGGCGCCGGCCTTGGATCCAACGATGATCATCTTGTCGTCGATGGTCAGGTAGGCCAGCGGGCTGAGGCGGGGCTCGCCCGACTTGGCGCCGGTGGTGGTCAACAGCAACAGGGTGGCGCCCTCGAAGGGTCCTCCCACGACTCCCTTGTTGGCGCGGAACTCGTCGATGATGGGTTGGTTGAACGCGTCCAGTGCGGCCTTCGAAGTGTCCATGACTTCTCCAAGCTACTCCGGCTTGGCGTCTATTCCGGATTGGAGTAGTCGACTACTCGTGACACCGACACCGCGCAGGTCGATGATCGGACCAGGCCATCGTTCCCGCTGGCCAAGTGGCTCCTCAGGGGGTACCGATGACCGCGAAGCCAACCTGCACAGTGCCCGACACCGATGTCATCGTGGTCGGTGCCGGGTTCGCCGGCCTCTACCTGATCCACCGCCTCAAGGCGGCAAATCTGCGCATGCGCGTGTTCGAGGCGGCACCCGATCTCGGCGGTACGTGGTACTGGAACCGGTATCCGGGCGCCCGGGTGGACGTACCGAGCCTGGACTACATGTACAGCTTCGACCCCGACTGGCGAGACGACTGGCAGTGGTCCGAGAAGTACGCCACCCAGCCGGAGATTCTGCGCTATCTGAACCACGTCGCCGACAAGCACGGCCTGCGACGACACATCACCTTCGACACCCGCGTGGAACGTGCCTGGTGGGACGACGACGAGTCGGTGTGGCATGTGCGCACGCAACACGACGCGGACATCACCGCCCGGTTCCTGGTGATGGCAACCGGCTGCCTCTCCGTACCCAAGGAGATCGACATCGACGGGATCGACACGTTCACCGGTGATGTCTTTCTCACCAGCCGGTGGCCGCATGAGCCGGTCGATTTCACCGGCAAGCGGGTGGCCGTGGTCGGTACGGGTTCCTCTGCCGTGCAATCCATTCCGGTGATCGCCCGCGATGCCCGCGATGTTGTCGTCTTCCAACGCACGCCGACATTCAGCATCCCGGCCGGCAACGGCCCCGTCCCCCCGGACAAGCTAGAACTGCTCACCGCCGACGAGGCGGCTTACCGCCGGGCAGCCCGGGCGTCCCAGGGCGGTGTCCCCGTCGAGCGCAGTCTGACCTTCACCGCCAGCGTGTCCGACGACGAGCGCACCGCACGCTACGAGGAGATCTGGCGTAAGGGTGAACTGCTGGAGACGCTCAACGTCTTCGCGGACCTGATGACCAATCAGGACGCCAACGAGCAGTTCGCGGAGTTCGCCCGGGACAAGATCCGCGCGACGGTCACCGATCCGGCGACCGCGGATGCCCTGTGTCCCAGCGGCTTCCCGTTCGGCTCCAAACGACCCTGCCTTGATACCGACTATTACGCCACCTACAACCTTCCACACGTGCGACTGGTGGACCTGCGCGCCACACCCCTCCGACACGTGACCGAAACCGGCATCGAAACCAGTGCCGAGTCCTTCCGATTCGACGCGATGGTTCTGGCCACCGGATTCGACGCCGTCACCGGCGCGATCACCGCCGTCGACGTCCGCGGCCGGGACGGTCTGGCCCTCAACGAGAAGTGGGCCGACGGACCAAGGACCTACCTCGGACTCATGACCGCGGGCTTCCCGAATCTGTTCCTGATCACCGGCCCGGGCAGTCCATCGGTCCTCTCGAACATGCTGGTCTCCATAGAACAACATGTGGAGTGGGTGGTCGACGGCATGACCGACCTGGGGCACGGGGGCTTCGACGTCATCGAGCCCACCGAGAGGGCGGAGGCGGGATGGATGAGACACCAGGCCGACTCGGCTGCCATCACCCTCTTCCCGAAAGGCAACTCGTGGTACGTCGGCGCCAACGTCCCCGGTAAGCCTCAGGTGTTCCTCCCCTACCCCAACGGTGTCGACTTCTACGGCGCGGCCTGCGCGGAGGTAGTCGAGCGGGATTATCTGGGGTTCGCCCTCTCCGGTCGGGCCGGTTCGCGGTGCAATGACGGCGTGATTCGCGAGCTGCAGCCCGATGCGCAGATGGTGCTCGACCAGATGGCGGCGCTGAACCTGCCTCCGCTGGAGTCGATGAGCGTCGAGGAGGCCCGCGCCTTCCACGCGTTGTCGCGGGCGGCCCTGCCACCTGGCCCCGAGGTCGCGGCGATCGAGGACGGTGTGCTGCCGGGTGCGGCCGGTGACCTTGCCTACCGGCTGTACCGGCCGGACGGCCGGGGCCCGCACCCGATCGTGGTCTATTTCCACGGCGGCGGCTTCGTGATCGGCGACGAGACCACCGACGGTTCGCTGTGCCGAGACCTCTGCGCGCGCAACGCCGCGATCGTGATCTCGGTGGACTACCGGCACGCGCCCGAGCACCGGTTCCCCGCCGCGATGGACGACGGCCTCGCGGCGGTGCGGTGGATCGCGGACCACGCGGCGGCCCTGGGTGGCGACCCGGGCAGGTTGGCCGTGTGCGGGTGGAGTGCGGGAGCGACCATCGCCGCCGTGGTATGCCAACTGGTCCGCGACCTCGGCGGACCGCACATCTGCGGTCAGGTGCTGTTTACCCCGGCCACCGATTGGGCGGCGACGTTCCCTTCGCACGTCGAGAACGCCGAGGGCTACGGCCTCACCACGGCACTGGTGCGCTGGTTCGCTGATCACTACGTCGACCCCGCCGATCGCGACGACCCCCGGTGCTCCCCGTTGCGCGCGGACAACCTGGCTGGCCTGCCAGCCGCAGTGGTGGTCACCTGCGAGTTCGATCCGGTGCGCGACGAGGGCGACAGCTATGCCGAAGCGCTGGCGGCGGCGGGCGTGCCGACCCGGCACATCCGAGCGCGCGGCCACACCCACAGTTCGCTGACGATGGTCGACCTGGTGGTATCCGGCGCGCCAGTGCGCGCAGAGGTGGCCGATGCGTTGCGGAACCTGCTCACGACGCAGCCCAGCGCGGTGGCCTAGTTGCTGCTTGGTGGTGGTTGTGGTTGGAAGGGTTCATACCACCACCAGTCGGCGCGTTCGCCGGTGGGGCCGCGGTAGGGCGCGACGTGGGGTCCGGGGCCGTTGGGTGGGCGGGCCAGGGATCGGGTGCTGAGGCGGCGCCCCTCGGTGTCGGTGACGGTGAGGCGCTCGGCGGGCCCGCTGATGGTGATCAGGCCGCGGTGATGGGCCCGGTGGTGGAAGGGGCAGACCAGGACCAGGTTGGTCAACTCGGTGGGCCCGCCGTCCTCCCAGTGCCGGATGTGGTGGGCGTGCAGACCGCGGGTGGCCCCGCAGCCGGGCACCGCGCAGGCCCGGTGGCGGTGTTCCAGGGCGCGGCGAAGCCGCCGGCTG